>WOYI010812060.1_pt2 | contig 25587 bp, 28 predicted proteins | sample 6423411 | NCBI WGS metagenome assembly WOYI01 (sample SAMN13441803, study PRJNA592873) | oil field metagenome | biome: oil field; feature: oil-well bore; material: oil-contaminated soil; isolation source: oil-contaminated soil from oil-well borehole | place: Germany: Wietze | collected 2016-10-18 ... | reverse complement strand
ACAGCGGATTCCTCAACGACCTCTTGCGCGCTCTCGGGCTCCGACTCGACGGCCACGAGAACCTCCGTCTCGACGGGCTTTTCGACGTCATAGGCTTCATCGGCAGCGTCGGCCACACTGGCTTCTCCGGCGTTGGCCTGGTCATCGGCATCGGGTTTGGCCGAGTCGGAATCGGCACCGGCGCGCTTCGCCGCGGCGACAACTCCTGCGAATGCACCCATTTCGATCACCTCGGTGGCCACATCGTCGACCACCGACTCCTCATCGATGTCGGCGTTTCCACGTAACGTCGCTGGATCCTCACGACCCTCGGGCGCAACCATGACGTAGACCACGGCGGCAATGAAGATGAACGTGGACGTGAACGAGTTGACCCGGATGCCGGCGATCAGCGTCGCGGGATCGGCGCGCATCAGCTCGATCCAGAATCGGCCGAGGCAGTACCCGGCCACATACAGAGCGAACACCCGGCCGTGGCCGAGCTTGTAGCGCCGGTCAAGCCAGATCAGGAGCGCGAAAATCAGGACGTTCCACAGCAGTTCGTACAGGAACGTGGGGTGGACGACACTGACCACTTCCCCCGTCGACACGCCGTTGAGGGAGTCCCGGAACCCGGCAGCGTCACGGCGTTCGTAGATCTCCAGGCCCCACGGCATGGTCGTGGTACGACCGAACAGCTCCTGGTTGAAGTAGTTGCCCAGCCGCCCGATCGCCTGCGCCAGGATGATTCCCGGCGCTATGGCATCTCCGAACGCCGGCAACGGAATCCCCCGCCGCCGACAACCGATCCAGGCACCGACGCCGCCGAGGGCCACCGCACCCCAGATGCCGAGGCCACCGTCCCAGATCCGGAACGCGGCCCCCAGCCCGGCGCCACCGGCACCGAAGTACGTCGGCCAGTCGGTCAGCACGTGATAGAGCCGACCACCTACCAGGCCGAACGGCACCGCCCACAAGGCAATGTCATAGATGACGCCACGCTCGCCGCCGCGGGCCTCCCACCGCCGGTCACCGATGACCAGCGCGGCGATGATGCCGCCGATGATGCACAGCGCGTACGCGCGGATCGGGACGGCCCCGAGGAACCAGACACCCTGATCCGGGCTGGGGATGTAGGCCAGCGTGGTCACCGTCATGTCCGGACCGCCTGCCGGACGCCTTCGGCCAGCTCGGCAGTCAGGGCCCGCACCGCCGGCAACCCTTCGTCGAGAGCCGACACCAGGGCCGAGCCGACGATCACGCCGTCGGCATACGCCCCGATCTCGGCCGCCTGCTCGCGCGACCGCACGCCCAGCCCGACGCCGACCGGAATATCGGAGATCGCCTTGACGCGGCTCACCAGTTCCGGCGCGGCATTCGACACTGCATCTCGGGCACCGGTCACGCCCATCGTGGATGCGGCGTAGACGAAACCTCGGGAAGCCCGGACCGTCGCTGCGAGCCGCTCCGGGGTCGACGACGGCGCCACCAGGAAGATCCGGTCGAGATCGTGCTGCTCGGATACCCGCAGCCACTCCTGCGCCTCATCCGGGATGAGATCCGGCGTGATCAGGCCCAGCCCACCCGCCGATGCGAGGTCGCGGGCGAACGTCTCGACACCTTTGCGCAACACCGGATTCCAGTACGTCATCACGACCGCCCGCCCGCCTGCATTGCTGATCGCCTCGACGGCCCGCAGTGCGTCATACACCCGGACACCGCCGGCCAGCGCCGCCTCGGTGGCCCTGGCGATGGTCGGTCCGTCCATCCCGGGATCGGAGTAGGCGACGCCGACCTCGATGATGTCGCAACCGGAGTCGACCATGGCGGTCATCGCGGCGATGGACGTCTCGACATCCGGGTAGCCGGTCGGCAGGTAGCCGATGAGTGCCGAACGACCCTCCGCCCGGCAGCCGTCGAACATTTCGGCGAGCCGGCTCACGTTTGCTCGTCCAACAATCCGAACCACTTCCCTGCGGTTTCCACATCTTTGTCACCGCGACCGGACAGGTTCACCACGATGATCGCGCCCGGGCCCAGTTCGGCCGCCAACTTCAGCCCGCCGGCCACCGCGTGGGCCGACTCAATCGCGGGGATGATGCCTTCGGTGCGGCACAGCAGCAAGAACGCGTCCATCGCTTCGGTATCGGTGATCGGCCGGTACTCGGCGCGGCCGGCATCCTTGAGAAACGCGTGCTCGGGACCCACCCCGGGATAGTCCAGACCCGCTGAGATGGAATGGGATTCGATGGTCTGGCCGTCCTCGTCCTGCAGCAGATAAGAGAACGAACCCTGGAAGGCGCCCGGTGATCCACCCGTGAAGGTCGCGGCGTGCCTGCCGGTGTCCACGCCGTCGCCGGCCGCCTCGAACCCGACCAACCGGACACTCGGGTCGTCGATGAAGGCATGGAAAATCCCGATTGCATTGGATCCACCACCGACACAGGCGGTCACCGCATCCGGCAGCCGACCGGCCTGATCGCGGATCTGCACCCGGGTCTCCATCCCGATGATCCGCTGAAAATCGCGGACCATCAGTGGGAACGGATGCGGCCCGGCGGCGGTCCCGAAGCAGTAGTAGGTGTCGTCCGCATTGGCCACCCAGTCGCGGAAGGTCTCGTTGATGGCGTCCTTGAGAGTCTTGGACCCCGATTCCACCGACACCACCCGAGCGCCGAGCAACCGCATCCGCGCCACATTGAGCGCCTGGCGCGCGGTGTCGACAGCACCCATGTAGATGACGCACTCCAGCCCGAGCAAGGCGCACGCGGTGGCGGTCGCCACGCCGTGCTGCCCGGCGCCCGTCTCGGCGATGATCCGGGTCTTGCCCATCTGCCGGGCCAGCAGTGCCTGTCCCAGCACGTTGTTGATCTTGTGAGATCCGGTGTGGTTGAGGTCTTCTCGCTTCAGGAAAATGCGTGCGCCACCGACATGCGCGGTGAGCCGCTGCGCCTCGTACAACGGTGACGGGCGCCCGCTGTAGTGGCGCTGCAACTGGTCGAGTTCGTCGAGGAAGGTCTGATCACCGCGGGCCTTCTCGTAGGCCGAGGTGACCTCTTCGATGACGGCCATCAGGGCCTCGGGGACCAGGCGCCCGCCGTAGGCTCCGAAGTGCCCCTTGGCGTCGGGATCGTGGCTGGTGGGTTCGGCGAGCGCCGCGCTGGTGTGCGGCAACTCTGAGCCGGCGATATCGCCCATGTCCTGAATCAGCGGGCGGGTTTCGGGCACGACGGGTGAGCGCCTGCGGTCACGAGATCGGAGACGGCGCTGCGCGGGTCACCGCTGGTGACCAGGCCCTCCCCGACGAGTACGGCGTCGGCTCCCGCTCCGGCATAGGCCAGCAGGTCCGCGGTGCCCCGGATGCCCGACTCGGCAACCCTGATGACCTTGGAGGGCAGTCCCGGCGCGATACGCGAAAAGCAGTCGCGATCGACTTCGAGTGTCTTGAGATCGCGCGCGTTGACGCCGATGACCGAGGCCCCCGCGGTCAGTGCGCGGTCGGCCTCCTCCTCGGTGTGCACCTCGACAAGCGCTGTCATTCCCAGGGATTCGGTGCGATCCAGCATCGACTCCAGAGCCTTCTGCTCCAAGGCCGCCACGATCAGCAGCAGCATGTCCGCGCCGTGGGCGCGGGCTTCGTGGATCTGATACGGCCCGACGATGAAGTCCTTGCGCAACACCGGGATCGACACCGCCGTGCGCACGCTGTCCAGATCGTCGAGCGATCCGTTGAACCGACGTTGCTCGGTCAGCACGCTGATGATGCGGGCGCCACCGTCCTCGTAGGCCTTCGCCAGTTGTGCCGGGTCCGCGATCGACGCCAGCTCACCACGTGACGGGCTCGCACGCTTGACTTCGGCGATCACCGCAATACCGGGCGCACTAAGCGCGGCCACCACATCGAGTGCCGGCCGGGCGTCCTTGGCCCGCTGCTTGATGTCGGCGAAGCATACGGCGGCTTCACGGGTGGCAACGTCGGCGCGGACTCCTTCGATGATGGAGTCGAGCACGCTCGCCGAACTCATTGGCCATCGTCCTTTTCCGTCGGCCGGGGTCGCCCCGGTGTGGTCTGCATTGACCTAGTTGTTGTCATGCAGGTTAGTCGCCAGCGCCGCACCTTCTCTCACCGACCCTGGTTGTCCGGATCGTCCGGGTCACCATCCCGGGTCGGATCACTGCCCTCGTCGAGGGCATCCCACATCATCCGCTCCGACATTCCCTCGGCGCCGACTCCGTCCGCCGTTTCCGAGCGCACCGCCTCGCGGCGCGTCGCCGGCGCGACATACCGGGCGGCAGTCGGTCGTGCGGTCCCCGCCGCACGCATCAGCAATCCGGCCGCCACCAGCGCAATCACCGCGGCCGCGACGGCCACCCCGGCGCCGGTGTAGAACCGCTGCGATGCGACCAACGCGGCGACCGGCACCTGCGCCAGCTCAGCGCCGCGCACCGCGATGTCGTGAACTACCCACTGGCTGATGCCCAGGTAGGCGATCCCGGCGCTGGAGACGGCCACCAGAACGGCCACCGCACGCAGCAGCAGGCCCCGTACCGCCAGGGCGGCCACCGCGGCAGCCAGCAGAACCAGCGCCAGCGGCACCAGCGCCGTCGACCAGGCCGCCCCCGACAGCGTCGACGTCTTCGGCGGTCCGAGACCGTCGGACGTGCCGACCTCGACCCACGGCAGCCGCGAGGAGCCCCACAGCGCGAGCGCGCCGAGGACCAGCAGTGCCTGCGCGATCCGGATCATTGGACCGGCGGGCGGGACCCGGGATTCGGCACCGCCAGCGTCTCTGCCGCGGCTATCGCATTCAGCACGGCCTTGGCCTTGTTGGCGGACTCGTTGTATTCGTAGGGCCCATTGGAATCGGCCACGACTCCCCCGCCGGCCTGGACGTAAGCGGTGCCGGCACGCATCAGCGCGGTGCGGATGGCGATCGCGAAGTCGGCGTTGCCCGCGAAGTCCAGGTAGCCCAGCACCCCGCCGTAGAGACCGCGCCGGGTCAGCTCGACCTCTTCGATGAGCTCCATCGCCCGGACCTTGGGGGCCCCAGACAGCGTGCCTGCCGGGAAACAGGCGGTGACGGCGTCCAGCGCGGTCTTCCCGTCGGCGAGGTGGCCGGTCACCATCGACACCAGATGCATGACGTGGCTGTAGCGCTCGATGTGGCTGTAGTCCTGCACCCGGACGGTGCCCGGCTCACACACCCGGCCCAGGTCGTTGCGGCCCAGGTCGACCAGCATCAGGTGCTCGGCGCGTTCCTTCTCATCGGACAGCAACTCCTTTTCCAGGAGCACGTCCTCCTCCTCGGTGTCCCCGCGCCAGCGGGTACCGGCGATCGGATGCGTGGTCGCCGTGCCGTCATTGACGGTGACCAGTGCCTCCGGGCTGGATCCGACGACGGAGAAGTCAAGTCCCCCTTCGGCATCGGGGACATTGAGCAGGTACATGTAGGGGCTCGGGTTGGTCGCCCGCAACATCCGGTACACATCGAGGGGATCTGCGGAGGTGCTCACCTCGAAACGCTGCGACGGCACCACCTGGAACGCCTCGCCGGCCTCGATATCGCCGACGAGCTTCTCCACGATCGCGCTGTACTCCTCGACGGTGCGCTGCGCACGGAACTGCGGCGCCGGCCTGCTGAAGGTGGCCACGCTCGAGTGCAGCGGTTCGCCGAGGGCGGCGGTCATCACGTCCAGGCGGGCGACGGCATCGTCGTAGGCCTCGTCGACCCGATCATCGGTGCCGTTCCAGTTCACCGCGTTCGCGATCAGCGTGATGGTGCCCCCGTGATGGTCGACGGCCGCGATGTCGGTGGCCAGCAACAGCAGCATGTCGGGCAGCAACAGATCGTCGACGGCGATCTCGGGTAACCGTTCCAGCCGGCGCACCATGTCGTAGGCGAAGTAGCCGACAAGCCCCGAGGACAGCGGCGGCAGGCCCGGGAGGGCGGCGGTGGCCAGCAGATCCAGCGTGCTGCGCAGCGCCACCAGCGGGTCGCCGCCCGCGGGTGCACCCTGCGGGGTGCTGCCCAGCCACACCGCCTCGCCATCGCGCACCGTCAGCGCCGATGGTGCGCCCGCGCCGATGAACGACCACCGCGACCAGGACCGGCCGTTCTCCGCGGACTCCAGCAGGAATGTCCCCGGCCGATTGGCGGCCAGCTTGCGGTACGCCGAGAGCGGTGTCTCACTGTCGGCGAGCACCTTGCGCGTCACCGGGACCACCCGGTGCCCGGCGGCGAGCTCCCGGAAATCCTCGCGGGGTGTGGTGACGGCCAGCGAGGCGGTGGCGGTGTTGGATTGCACGGTCCAATCCTCCCAGACGACGAATGGGCGTTCGGCGTAGCGTAGGCGGGCGTGACGCTTATCAGGACTGGTGACCGCGTGGCCGAGTTCGAACTGCCCGACCAGACCGGGACCCCCCGAAGCCTGACCTCGCTGCTCGCCGATGGACCGGTGGTGTTGTTCTTCTACCCCGCAGCCATGACCCCCGGCTGCACCAAGGAGGCGTGCCACTTCCGGGACCTGGCCGCCGAGTTCGCCGCCGTCGGCGCCTCCCGGGTGGGTATCAGCACCGACGCGGTGGACAAGCAGGCCAAGTTCGCCGACCAGCAGCGATTCGACTACCCGCTGCTCTCGGACGCCGACGGCACGGTGGCCGCCGAGTTCGGGGTGAAGCGCGGCCTGCTCGGCAGGCTGATGCCGGTCAAGCGGACCACGTTCGTGATCGACACCGACCGCACCGTGCTCGAGGTGTTCTCCAGCGAGTTCAGCATGGACGCGCACGCCGACAAGGCGCTCGAGGTCCTGCGGGCGCGCTGAGGGTCTAGCTTTCCGGGGCGCTGTCGCGGCGGCGGCGTGCCTCGCGATGCCGGGTGACCGGCGAGGTGTCGATGACGCGGTTGGCCATCGTCGCCAGAAACCTGGCCGGCCGCAGTTGTGGCGGCACGACATCGTGGCGGACGGCGATGTCCGGCAACGCGGCCAAGGCCTCGTCGACGGCGGCGGTGGCGACGTCGACGATCTCGAAAAGAGTTTCAGGTTCCGACTTTTCGATGCTGTCGACCTCATCGATGGCGGCCTCGGTGACGTCGGCGTCATAGTCGATCATGACCAGGGCCACGGCGTGGTAGGCGTCATCCTCGGTGCCGAGCTTGCCCAGCAGGTCGATCAGCCATTCGGCCTTGTCCGGCTCCGACGTCAGGATCGTGGTGCGCAGTCCGTAGACGAATCCCAGTGCTGCCAACGGATGGCGCAGCCGCAGATTCTTGGCGTCCCCGTAGCTTTCCTCGACCCTGTTGGCGGCGTTCTTGCCGAAGCTGGAATCCATCCGCTTCGTGCTGATCAGCAGCTCGGGCCCGGTGTCCCAGTCCGACATGACCACGTCGACCTGCTTCATATAGTGCTTGCCGAGCACACTGGCGCTCGAACCTGCCACGCCCTTCATCGACCGGCGCAGTCGGTGCTCGATGAGCTGCCGTTCCCGTTGCGGCAGACCGTCGAGCAGGTTGGCGATGGCACTGGGCATGATGCGCGGATCGGTGGGACGCGGCCACACCGCGTTCGGGTCGAATCCCGCACGGCGCAGCTCGTAGGACATCCAGACATCCAATGCCAGTGCGGGCACTCCGGTCGTGGACGGTGCGTCGAGGTACAGCGGCACACCGAGCAGTTTGCGCAGCACTGCGAAGTCCGGCCGGTAGGTCAGCCCGTCCCCGACGCGCAGCCACGGGTTGGTGTGCTGCCCGGCGGGTGCGGCGTCGGCGACGATCCGGTCGAAGATGGCCCACGCGGTGGCTTTCGTGGACGGTTCAGCGGGCACGCCGAGACCTTACCGCCCTTCTGGAGGCCAGCGAATGACGCGCGGCCTGAACCGATTCCAGATCGGCGTTCACATCCAGCGCGGTGTCGACGACACCGACCGCATCCAGCAACCGGCCGCGGCGCAGCAGCGCGCCGACGGCGCGACGCACGGCCCGCAGCTGGGTGGCGCGCGCGGCGATCAACTCAGGCGCAGGCACCAGCCAGCGATCCGCTTCGCGCGGTTCGATTTTCAGCACACCACCGCCGTAGGCGCGGCCCACCATCTCCGCATGCAACAGGGTGACGGAATTCAGCGCCGCCAACGGCAACAGGTCTCGGCCGAGTGCGGCGACCTCGTCGCGCAGATACACCCCGTGCACCGAGTTGAGGTGGTGCGCGGTGGCCCTGTTGGTGACCAGGCGCGGCGTGTCGGCGTTCATACAGGTCAGCAGCAGATCGGCGGGTTTGACCAAGGGCACCTGATACCAGGGTTTACGGACCCGGCACTTGTAGGCCAGCTGCACCCCCGCGGCATGCCCGGCGTCCACATACCGCTGCGCGGCCGGGGACAGTCTTCCGGTCGGCCGGAACAGATGCACCGACTTCCCGTCCGCGCCCAGCGCGGCGAGCTGGCCGCTGGACAACGTCAGGCCACGGAGGTGACCGCTGCCCGGCGGGGACAACGTCAGCAGGTCGGACGCGCGCAGGCCGAGCTCGGACACCCGCGCCGGCGACAATGCGAAAAACCCGTTGTTGCCGGTCACCATGCCCAGGGTGGTGTCGCCCCAGTCTTCCAGCGTGACGAACACGCCGCCGCTGTGCAGAGCCGCCACGACATCGACGGGCCGATTGGCGATCAGGCCGCTGATCCATTTGTCCGCCGGATCCACCGGAGACCAATGACGTTGCACCAGTTCGGAAGTCAGCGATTCGGCATTGCGGGCCCGATGGATGACGGCATGGCCGGACGGCCCGGCCCGGAAACCGTCGGCGAGCAGCAGCACCACATCGGCCTCGGCCCCGGGAAAAACCTGCTCGTCGAACATTACCAGCTCGACGCTGGCGAACCGGTCGAAGAGGAACTTGCGCACCGCCGCGGCGTAGTTGACGCTGAGCAACTCGGCAGGCAGCACGAGCGCCATCCGTCCTCCCGGGCGCAGGAACAGCGCGGCGTGCACGGTGAACGCGGCCCAGCTGGATGCCAGTGCCGACAGAGTGACCCCGGCCTGGAGCGCGGCGCGGCGCGATTGTGCCCGCTGCCGGCCGCGGAAGTCCTGGTAGCGGATATAGGGCGGGTTGCCCAGCACCGCCGTGTAGGACGGATTGGGCGCGATATCGAAGAAATCGGCGGTGCGTACCCGCGCCCGGCCACCGGCCTCGGCGACCCGGCGCCGCGCCGTTGCGACGCTGGCGGGATGGATCTCGACGCCGTCGAGTTCGGGATGTTCGACGCCGAGTTGCCGCAACCGTTCGGTGGCCGCGACCAGGAAGGCGGCATCACCGGCCGACGGTTCGAAGACCGCGTCGTCACCGGTGCGCACCGCCCATTCGGCCAGGTAACGGGTGATCTGGGGCGGTGTGAAGAACGCACCGCGCGCCTTGCGGCCTGCGGCGGTATCGGTCACCAGGACATTCTTGTCGAACCCACCGACAACCCGGCGCATGACCACGCCATGTTCGCCACCGACATGCGATACCAGCTGCTCACGCCCACCTCGGAAGCCAGGCCGACGCGCGAGCTTCCAGATCTGGCCGCTCGCGGTACTCGACTTTCCTACTCCTCGGCCGGCAGCAGCAGGTCGGCATCGAAGCAGCTGTGATCCCCGGTGTGGCACGCCCCGCCGACCTGGTCGACCTCCAGCAGCACGCAGTCACCGTCACAATCCAGCCGCGCCGAATGCACGTACTGGGTGTGCCCCGAGGTGGCGCCCTTGATCCACTGCTCGCCGCGGGATCGCGAAAAATAGGTGGCCTCACGGGTTTCCAGGGTGCGCGCGAGGGCGTCGTCATCCATCCAGGCGACCATCAGCACGTCACCGCTGCCGTGCTCCTGCACCACCGCGGTGAACAGGCCCGCCTCGTTGCGCTTGAGGCGGGCGGAGACGGCAGGGTCGAGGCTCATCGGGCCCCGCCTCGATGTGTCCTCTTCGCTTCGCTCATCGGACGGTACCTCGATGTGTCCTCTCCGCTGCGCTCATCGGACGGTTATCCCCTCGGCCGCCATGGCGGCCTTCACCTCACCGATGGTCAGCTCACCGAAGTGGAACACGCTGGCAGCCAGCACGGCATCGGCACCGGCCCGCACCGCCGGCGCGAAATCACCGACCGCGCCGGCGCCGCCGCTGGCGATCACCGGCACCGTCACCGCTTCGCGCACCGCGTGCAGCATCGCAAGGTCGAAACCGGCCTTGGTGCCGTCGGCGTCCATCGAATTGAGCAGGATCTCCCCCACGCCCAGTTCGGCTCCGCGCCGGGCCCATTCGACCGCGTCGATACCGGTGCCGCGCCGCCCTCCGTGGGTGGTGACCTCCCAGCCCGATGGCGTCGGCGCGGCGCCCTCGGGCACCGTTCGGGCATCCACGCTCAGCACGATGCACTGCGCGCCGAACTGACGCGACAGCTCGGCGAGCAACTCGGGGCGCGCGATCGCCGCGGTGTTGACCGAGACCTTGTCGGCCCCGGCGCGCAGCAGCGTGTCCACATCGGCGACCGAACGCACCCCGCCGCCGACCGTGAGCGGGATGAACACCTGCTCGGCGGTGCGACGCACCACGTCGAGCATGGTGCTGCGCCCGGCCGATGACGCGGTGACGTCCAGAAAGGTCAGCTCATCGGCACCGGCGGCGTCATAGGCGGCCGCCAGTTCGACAGGATCGCCCGCATCCCTGAGATTCTCGAAGTTGACACCCTTGACAACCCGGCCGTCATCGACGTCCAGGCACGGGATGACCCTGACCGCGACACCCATCTCAGTAGTCCGCCGGGGAGCCGGCGGCGGCCACGAGCTCGAGGATCTGCTCGTGGATTCCCGGGGCGGCGGCCAGCGCCGACTTCGATTCGGCGGTCCACGACAGGCCGGACAGGTCGGTGACGACGCCACCGGCGGCCCGCACCAGCGCCACACCGGCAGCGTGATCCCAGATGTGGTGGCCGAAGCTGATGGCGCCGCCCAGCACACCGGCGGCGACGTACGCCAGGTCGACACCGGTGGCGCCGTGCATGCGCACCCGCGAGGACACCCGGCTCAGGTTGTTGAGCACCTCTGCCCGGTAGCGGCCGGGGAAGCGGCCGCGGGAGTCGATGTTGTAGGTCTGGATGCCGACGATCGAGTCGGCGAGGGTGGACCGCGTGAGGTCAGGAAGCTCAGTTCCGTTGTCCCGCACCGGGCCGCCGAGTAGCGCGGTGTAACGGTTGCCGGTGAACGGCAGCCAGGTGAGGCCTGCGACGGGCTGCCCGTCGGCCAGCAGGCCGAGCAGGATGGCCGCCATCGGCGATCCTGCCGCGTAGTTGAAGGTCCCGTCGATGGGGTCGAGCACCCACACCAGCTCGGAATCGATGGGCGCTCCCCCGAATTCCTCACCGTGCACTCCGATACCGGTGCGCTCGGTGAGCGCCTGCACCACCTGACGTTCGATGGCCAGGTCCACCTCGGTGGCGAAATCGTTGCCGTGCTTACGGACTGCGGAGTCGGCCCGGTGACCGGCGACGAAAGGCACGGAGGCGTCGTCGAGAACGCCTGCGGCGGTCGCGAGCAGTGCCGCGAGATCCCCGGGCTCCACCATCAGCCGCTGACCGCGCTGAGCGCCTCGGGCAGCGTGAACCGCCCGGCGTACAACGCCTTACCGACGATGGCACCTTCGACACCACGGTCGGTGAGGGTGGCGATGGCCTGCAGGTCCTCCAGGCTGGACACGCCGCCCGACGCGATCACCGGGGCGTCGGTGCGGTCGGTGACGGCGGCGAGCAGTTCCAGGTTCGGCCCGTTGAGGGTGCCGTCCTTGCTGACATCGGTGACCACGAAACGTGAGCATCCTTCGCGGACAAGGCGATCCAATATCGGCCACAGGTCGCCGCCATCGGTTTCCCAGCCACGCCCCCGCAACCGGTAGTCGCCGTTCTCCAGCTTCACATCCAGTCCGACGGCCACCTTGTCGCCGTGCTCGGCGATCGCCGCCGCGCACCACTGCGGGTTCTCCAGGGCGGCGGTGCCGAGGTTGACCCGGCGGCAGCCGGTGGCCAGGGCGGCCTTCAGGGACTCGTCATCGCGAATCCCACCGGACAGTTCCACCGCGACGTCGAGTCGGCCGACGGCATCGGCGAGCAGGTCGCGGTTGGTGCCACGCCCGAACGCGGCATCCAGATCGACCAGATGGATCCATTCGGCACCGTCTCGCTGCCAGCCCAGCGCGGCATCCAGAGCGGAGCCGTACTCAGTTTCGCTGCCTGCCACGCCCTGAACCAGGCGTACGGCGCGGCCCTCGACGACGTCGACGGCGGGAAGAAGAATGAGAGACACGTGCGGTTACCTTACTTGCCTCGTCAGCCGAGGCTCTCGACCCAATTGCGCAGCAGCGTCGCACCGGCGTCACCGCTCTTCTCGGGATGGAACTGAGTGGCCGAGAGCGGTCCGTTCTCCACCGCGGCCAGAAACGGCACCTGATGCGTCGCCCAGGTCAGCAGCGCGTCGGCGTCACCCTCCCAGACCTGGGCGGCATACGAGTGCACGAAGTAGAACCTGGTGTCGGTATCGAGTCCGCGGAACAAGGTGCTCTCGGTGGGTGCCTCGACGACGTTCCAGCCCATGTGCGGGATCACCGGCGCGTCCAGCCGCGTCACCGCGCCGGGCCACTGGGCACAGCCCGCGGTCTGGACCCCGAATTCGACGCCGCGGGTGAACAGGATCTGCATACCGACGCAGACGCCCAGTACCGGGCGCCCGGCGGCCAGCCGTTTGGCGATGATCTGCTCACCGTCGATCGCGCGAAGCCCGGCCATGCAGGCCTCATAGGCGCCGACACCGGGCACCACGAGACCGTCGGCTTCGAAGGCCGCCGACGCGTCAGCGGTGACCTCGACATCACCGCCCACCCGCTGCAAGGCGCGTTGCGCGGAGCGCAGGTTGCCGGACCCGTAATCCAGCACTACGACTTTTCTCGACCTTCCCATGTCTACAGGGTGCCCTTGGTGGACGGCACCCCACTGACCCGCGGGTCGTACTCCACGGCGTGGCGCAACGCCCGGGCCACGGCCTTGTACTCGGCCTCGGTGATGTGGTGCGGATCGCGGCCGTACAGGGTGCGCACGTGCAGCGCGATGCGGGCGTTGTAGGCCAGCGATTCGAAGACGTGCCGGTTGATCACCGTGTGGTACGGGGTGCTGGAACCGGCAATGGTGAACTCCACCATGTAATCCGGCTCCCCGGTGTGCACGAAGTAGGGGCGGCCCGAGACGTCGACAGCGGCGTGCGCCAGCGTCTCGTCCATCGGGATGTAGGCGTCGCCGAACCGCCGGATGCCCTTCTTGTCGCCCAGCGCCTGGCCGAGCGCCTGACCCAGCACGATCGCGGTGTCCTCGACGGTGTGGTGACCCTCGATCTCGACGTCACCCCTGGCGTGCACCGTCAGGTCGAAACTGGCGTGGCTGCCGAGTGCGGTCAGCATGTGATCGAAGAACGGCACACCGGTGTCGATGTCGACCTGCCCGGTGCCGTCCAGATCGATCTCGACGACGATGTCGGATTCCCTGGTCGTGCGTTCGACTTTCGCGCGGCGGGTCATGAGGCTCCTAGTGCGGCTTTGCTTGTTGAGCCGGTGCCTGCCGGGATGGCGCCCGATTCGGCGATCTTGGCGCTCACGTCGAGGAACACGTCATTCTCTTCGGCGAGCCCGACGGTGGTGCGCAGAAAGCCCGGAATCCCGACATCGCGGATCAGGACTCCGTCGTCCAGATAGCTCTGCCATACCGCGGGAGCGTCACCGAATCCGCCGAACAGCACGAAGTTGGCGTCGCTGGGGATGACGCGGAATCCCATGGCGGTCAACGCCGCGGTGATCCGCTGCCGTTCGGCGATCAGGGTTTGCACACTGCCCAGGGTGTCATCGGCATGCCGCAGGGCGGCGCGGGCACCGGCCTGGGTGAGCACCGACAGGTGATAGGGCAGCCGCACCAGCAGGACCGCGTCGATCACCGCGGGATCGGCAACGAGGTAGCCCAGTCGCCCACCGGCGAAGGCAAACGCCTTGCTCATGGTGCGGGTGACGATGAGCTTGGCCGGGTAATCCTCGATCAGCCCGACCGCGCTGGGCTGCGAGGAGAACTCGCCGTAGGCCTCGTCGACGATCACGATGCCGGGTGCGGCATCCAGGACGCGACGCAGATCGCCGGGGGGCACGCTCTGCCCGGACGGATTGTTGGGACTGGCCAGGAACACCACATCGGGTTGATGCCCGGAAATCGCTGCGATGGCGACCTCCAGGTCGAGGCCGAAATCCTCCGCGCGGGCAGCCTGCAGCCAATCGGTCTGGGTGCCGTCGGAGATGATCGGATGCATCGAATAGGACGGCACGAATCCGATGGCGGCCCGGCCCGGCCCGCCGAACGCCTGCAGCAGCTGCTGCAGGATCTCATTGGATCCGTTGGCCGCCCAGAGATTGTCGACCGTCAGCGCGGTACCGGTCTGGCCGGTCAGATATGCGGCCAGATCGGTGCGCAGCGCGACCGCGTCACGGTCGGGATAGCGGTGCAGTTCGGCTGCGGCGGCGCGGACCGACTGCGCGACGTCGTCGATGAGCGCCTGGGTGGGCGGGTGCGGGTTCTCGTTGGTGTTGAGCCGCACCGGCACCGAGAGTTGCGGCGCGCCGTACGGGGACTTGCCGCGCAGATTGTCCCGCAGCGGCAGATCGTCAAGCGTGATCTTGGAGATGCTTGTCACCTTTCGACCTCATTCCCGAGTCGCAGCGCTCCTGCCCGCCGAACCGACGCCGGACCGCTTCGCCGTGCGCGGGCAGATTCTCCGCCTTCGACAACGTGATCACATGTCCGGCAACATCTTTGAGTGCGGCCTCGTCGTACTCGACGACGTGGATGCCGCGCAGGAAAGTCTGCACCGACAGTCCGCTGGAATGCCTGGCGCATCCGGCGGTGGGCAGCACGTGGTTGGAACCCGCGCAGTAGTCACCCAGACTCACCGGCGACCACGCGCCGACGAAAATGGCCCCGGCCGAACGGATCCGGCCGGCGACCCCGGAGGCATCCTCGGTCTGGATCTCCAGATGCTCTGCTGCATAGGCATTCACGACCCGGATGCCTGCCTGGATATCGTCGACCAGCACGATCGCCGACTGCCTGCCGGTCAGCGCCGCGGTGACCCGCTCGCGGTGCACCGTGGTCTGCAGCTGCGCCTGCACCTCGGCATCGGAGGCGTCTGCCAGCGCGTCGCTGTCGGTCACCAGCACGCTGGCGGCCATCTCGTCATGCTCGGCCTGGCTGATCAGATCGGCGGCGACGTGCCGGGGATCCGCGCTGTGGTCGGCCAGGATCGCGATCTCGGTCGGACCGGCCTCGGCGTCGATGCCCACCTGGGAGCGGCAGATGCGTTTGGCCGCGGTGACGTAGATGTTGCCGGGTCCGGTGATCATGTCCACCGGAGCGAGTTCGGCAGAGTCGGTGTCGGTGCCGCCGTAGGCCAGCAGCGCGACGGCCTGGGCCCCACCGACGGCCCACACCTCGTCGACCCCGAGCAGCGCGGCCGCGGCCAGGATCGTCGGGTGCGGCAGGCCTTGGAAAGAGGGCGGGTTGGAGGCCTGCGGCGGGCTGGCGATCACCAGCGAATCGACACCCGCGGTCTGCGCGGGCACCACATTCATCACCACGCTGGACGGGTAGACGGCATTGCCGCCCGGTACGTAGAGCCCGACCCGCTCCACCGGGACCCACCGCTCGGTGACCGTCGCTCCCGGGGCCAGCGTCGTGGTGGTGTCGGTGCGCCGCTGATCGGCATGAACGACGCGGGTCCGCTCGATGGCGACCTCGAGGGCGGACCGGACATCGGCGTCCAGATCGGCGAGGGCTTCGCTCAACTTTGCAGTGGGCACCCGGACCGTCTCGGGGCGCACACCGTCGAAGGACTGGCCGTACTCCAGGGCGGCGACCGCACCGCGGGCCGCCACATCGTCGACGATGGGTCGGACCTTCGGGACCACCGCATCCACGTCGACGCCGCCGCGCGGCAGCGTGGTCCGCAATCGGGCCGCGGACAGGTCCGCACCCCGCAGATCGATGCGGGCCATGAGGGATCGTGATGACGTCACGGGGTCTATTCTCCCAGAGCAGGCCAAATCGAATTCGGGAGCCGCCATGTCCACGTCACCGTCCCGCAAAGAACACCCCAACAACGTCTCCGGTGTGCCGATGATCTTCCCGCCGTGGCTGGAGAACTTCCAGATCAAGTACATGAATCCGCTGATGACGCCGATCAGCAGGAAGCTGCCGGGTTTCAGCGTCATCAAGCACACCGGCCGCACCACCGGCACCCCGTACGAAACACCCGTCACGTCCTACCGCAAGGGCAAGACGCTGGCGATTCTGCTGGCACACGGCAAGACCAACTGGGTGAAGAACGTGCTGGCGGCCGGCGAGGCGGACATCCACGTGTTCCGCAAGGATCTGCACCTGGTCAACCCGCGGGTGCTGCCCGCGGGCACCGTCGACCCGTCGCTGCCGTGGATCGCGCGCATCGGAGCCCGTAGGACCGGGGTTTTCGTCGCCGACATCGCCTGAGTCTCGGTTGCGCCGGACTGAAACAAGCTAGGTGTCCAACCCGATATCGAGCACCCGCACCGAGTGGGTCAGGGCACCGACGGCCAGATAGTCGACGCCGGTACCGGCATAGTCCGCCGCGGATTGCAGCGAAAGACCGCCCGAGGATTCGAGTTTCGTCCCGGGTGATCGCGTATCGCGGCGCTGCACGGCGACCTGGGTCTGCCATACCGGGAAGTTGTCCAGCAGCACCAGCTCCACCCCGGCGCCCAAGACATCATCGAGCTGCTCCAGGGAGTCGACCTCGACCTCGCACGGCAGTCCCGGTGCGGCGGCGCGCACCGCGTTCAGCGCAGCCAGTACCGATCCCGCCGCCGCGACGTGGTTGTCCTTGATCAGCGCGGTGTCACCGAGCCCCATCCGGTGGTTCACACCACCGCCGACCCGCACCGCGTACTTCTGCAGGCTGCGTAACCCGGACAACGTCTTTCGGGTGTCGCGGATCTGAGCCCGGGTGCCTTCCACCGCATCCACCCACCGTGCGGTCGCGGTGGCGATGCCGGACAGATGGCAGGCCAGGTTCAGCATGGTGCGTTCGGCGGTCAGCAGTCCCTGCGCGGGCGCGGTGAGCCGCAGCAGCGACTGGCCGGCCTCCAGACGTGCGCCGTCCTCGACCCGGTCCAGCACGGTGTAACCATCGGCGCCCAGCACCGCGTCGAGCACCAGCAGGGCGAGGTCCACCCCGGCGACGACGCCGGGTTCGCGGGTCGCCATGGACGCGGTCGTCGTCGCATCGGCGGGAACCGTTGCCAACGTGGTGACATCCGGTCCGTACCGCAGATCCTCCTCCAAGGCCCGCGCGATCACCGCCTTGGCCTCGACGAGTTCGCCGGCTGACAGTCCTGTTGTCCGAGGGGTCACCTGCACTCCTTGCGTCATGGGTGTCGTTCAGTCATGGGTGTCGTTCAGTCATGGGTGTCATCAGCCGGCGCCGACCTGCTCGACCACTGCCGGATCATCGAGTGCGTCGAGTTGTACCGAGGTACTGATCGCCTGTGCGGCGTCGGATTCCGGAAAGTCACCACGGTGATGGCAGCCGCGCGACTCGGTGCGCGCGAGGGCGGCAGCGGCGATGGCCCGTGCCGTCGATGTCAGTGCCGCGTCCTCCGCAGTGGCGCGGTCGCCGATCACTCGTCGCGGAGACTCCGCCAGCAGGTCGGCGAGGTGTTGCAGGCCGTCGGCATCGCGCACCACCGATGCATGACGGCTCATCGCGCGCTGCAGGGCGGCCCGCTCCATCACCGGCAGGCGGAGGGCCTCCGGCATTCCGGCGCGGGTGGGGCCGGATTCCCCGGCATGCTCGGAGGCGGCACGGCCGGCCCTTCCCCCGACGACGAGCCCCTCCAGCAGGCTGTTGGACGCCAACCGGTTGGCGCCGTGCATGCCGGTACGCGCCACCTCGCCGGCAGCGAACAGTCCGGGCAGATCGGTGCGGCCGTACACATCGGTGCGGACACCGCCACAGCTGTAGTGGGCGCCCGGTACCACCGGGATCGGTGTGCTCGCCGGATCGATACCCGCCGCCAGGCAGGCCGCGGTGACCGTCGGGAATCGCCGGCCCACATCGTCGATCCCGGTGGCGTCGAGGTAGACGCAGGAGTCGCCGGTCTCGCCTAGCCGCGCGTCGATGGCGGCCGCGACCACATCGCGTGGCGCCAAGTCACCGAGCGGGTGCACGCCCGCGGTAATCGAATTTCCTTGCCTGTCAACAAGTATGGCACCTTCACCGCGCAGCGCCTCGGAGATCAGCGGGCGGCGGCCGCCGGCCGGGCCGGAGTAGAGCATCGTCGGATGGAACTGGATGAACTCGATATCGGTGATGCTCAGTCCGGCCTGCAGGGCAAGCGCGATACCGTCGCCGGTGGATCCGTCCGGGTTGGTGGTCGCCGCGTACAGGTGACCCGATCCGCCGGTGGCCAGGACGACCGCGGGTGCGTGTATGACGCCCGGCCCGTCTTTGCTGTGCACCAGCACACCGGTGACCCTGTCGGCATCGCGGCAGATCTGCAGGGCCACATGATTGCGCCGGATGTCCAGGGTCGCCGCAGCGTGATCGAGCGCGCGCTGCACTTCGGCACCGGTGGCGTCACCGCCGGCGTGGATGATCCGGCGCCGGCTGTGCCCACCCTCGCGGGTCAGCGACCACCGCCCCGCTCGAGCCTCATCGAAATGTGCACCGTCGGCGACCAGATCGGCCACCGCGCGATAGCCGTCGGCGACGATGGAACGCACCGCGTCGGCATCGCAGAGCCCGCCACCGGCGGCCAGCGTGTCGGCGACGTGCGCCTCGACCGAGTCGCCGTCCTCGCGGAGGGCACCCGGCAGGACGACGGCGATGCCACCCTGGGCGTAGAAGGTCGCAGTCTCGGCGATCTTGCTGAGCACCAAGACCTTTCGGCCCGCGCGGACCGCTGCCAGCGCCGCCACCAGTCCGGCGACCCCGGTGCCGATGACGACGACGTCAGCGCGCTGTTGCCAGTAGCCGACGCCCCCGCAGGCGCTCTTCCCCCGGGTCGCTGCGCTCCTGCCCCCGGGGACCGGGACGGTGGTCATTCCCCGCCGCCGGGCTGCCCGATCTCGATCATGCGCTGCACACTGGCCTGCGCCAGCGTGGCAGTCGCCAGATCGACATGCACCTCATCGGCGCCCTCGACCAGGCAGCGCAGCAAGGCGGCCGGCGTGATCATCTTCATGTATCCGCAGGACGCGCGATCGTTGACCGCGAGGAAGTCGACATCGGGTGCGGCACGGCGCAACTGGTGCAGCATGCCGACTTCGGTGGCGACCAGCACCTGGCGGGCGTTGGTCTCCCGGGCGGCGTCGAGCATGCCGCCGGTGGACAGGATCTTCACCCGGTCCTCGGGCACCGCACCCTCGCCGGCCAGGTACAGCGCCGAAGTGGCGCAACCACATTCGGGGTGCACGAACAGTTCGGCGTCGGGATGGGTGCGGGCCTGTTCGGCGAGCTCGTCACCGTTGATCCCGGCATGCACGTGGCATTCGCCTGCCCATATGTGCAGGTTCTTGCGGCCGGTGACCCGCCGGACGTGGGCCCCGAGGAACTGATCCGGGCAGAACAGCACCGTGCGGTCCTCGGGGATGGAGGCGACCACCTCGACCGCGTTCGACGAGGTGCAGCAGATATCGGTGAGCGCCTTCACCGCGGCAGTGGTGTTGACGTAGGACACCACCACGGCGTCGGGGAACTCGCCTTTCCAGGCCCGCAGGTCATCGGGGGTGATCGAGTCGGCCAGCGAGCACCCGGCCCGCTGATCGGGAATCAGCACCGTCTTGGCGGGCGCGAGGATCTTGGCGGTCTCGGCCATGAAGTGCACACCGCAGAACACGATGGTGTCCTCGGGGGCCTCCGCGGCGATGCGCGACAACGCCAGGGAATCACCGACGTGGTCGGCGACATCCTGAATGGCCGGCAGCTGATAGTTGTGCGCGAGCAGCGTCGCATTGCGCAGGTTCGCCAGCCGGCGAACCTCGGCGGCCCACTGGCCGTCGCCCACGATGCCGCCGTAGCCGCCGGGGCCGTCGACGATGCGCGACGCGAGCACGCTGTGGTGCGACGCGGTGCGATCCAGGACCGTCATGGCAGTCTCCTTTGTGCCCATGAGGTTTTCGACTTACAATCGAAAACATGCCATATGGTAGCACCGCCCACGAAGTGCTCGCCGTCGTTCTGCAGGTTCGCCGGCTGTCCGGCAGGAACCCGCAGCTCAGCGTCCTACTCTGGGAACGCGCGATGGATCCGCAACGCGGCGCGTGGGCGCTGCCCGGCGGACAGCTTCGACACGACGAAGACATGATCAGTTCAGTTCGGCGTCAACTCGCCGAGAAGGTCGATCTGCGCGAACTGACCCACCTGGAGCAATTGGCGGTGTTCTCCGACCCCGCGCGAGTGCCCGGGCCGCGCACCATCGCGTCCACGTTCCTCGGGCTGGTGCCCTCCCCCGCCAACCCCGAACTACCGCCGGACACCCGCTGGCATCCGGTGTCCGCGTTGCCGCCGATGGCGTTCGACCACGGCACCATGGTGACCAACGCCTGCGCCCGCCTGATCGCCAAGTTGTCCTACACGAACATCGGCTTCGCACTGGCCCCAAAGGAATTCGCGCTGTCGACCCTGCGCGACATCTACAGCGTCGCACTCGGACACCCGGTGGACGCGACCAACCTGCAGCGCGTGCTGGAACGGCGCAACGTCATCAGCAGGACCGGGACCACCGCGGCCTCGGGACGTAGCGGTGGGCGGCCTGCGGCGCTGTATCGCTTCACCGAAGCGCGGTACCGGGTCACCGACGAATTTGCCGCTTTGCGCCCTCCCGGGTGAGTCGAACCGGGGCGAAGTCCCGTTACTGGCCGGGTGCGGCCGAGCGATCGGCACCATCGGCGGCAGGCGCAGCCAGCGCGGGAATCGGCGGATACACCCCGGCATACTTCACCGGCGGCCACGCACCGAGGTCATCGCATGCGGCCGAGACCGTCAGCAGCCCGTAGGTGAGGGCGGCCACCGCGGCCGGCAGCACGATGCTCGCCGCGATCACCAGCGGCCCATGCCCGAAGAACACCGCAGGCGCTTCCATCACGTAGTGCACGCGGTTGCCCTCGGTCACGGGTGCGGCGTTCACGTCGATGCTTCCGTAGCGCCAATGCACCAGTGCCGCACCGATGCCCGTGGCCGCACCGGCGGCCGCGGCGGCACCGGCGGTCAGCGCCGCGACGAGAACGGGCCCCCGATGAGCTCGCCACTGCCAGACCAGGACCGCCGCCACCACCGCAAGCGCCCCGAGCAGACCGACCAGCAGGAACGCACCCAGGAAGAAATGATCTGAATCGTTGCCCAGGTAGGCACGGACCCGGTCACCACGGCGGGTCAGCGCCACCACACCGTGGATCGGCGGCGCCAACCAGGCCCACAGCGCGCCGACCAGCAGACCCGCGCCCAAAAGACCCACGAAGACCCGCAGCGCGGCGGCGGGACGCGAAAAGCGCGACGGGGAAGCCAGATCGGCGCTCATCGGCGGGTGTCCAGGTCGGTGGAGTCCACCTGACCATGCCGGGAACACTTCGCCCACCAGCCCGTCGGGCGAACCTGCACGATCATCCGTCGGCCGCATTCGGCACAGAACCGGGGCGGCTCCAACCCGAGCTGAGCGGCGGCCGGGATGACCGTGCCCGCCGCGGCCGCGATTTCGGCGCCGGTGTAGACGTTGTAGACGCCGGCACCGACCGGCGCGGGCAGGGCGGCGCTCTCGTTGACCATCACCACCAGTCTTTACAGGGTGGCGTTCAGGGCCTTGATCGGCATCTGGAGATCGACCAACAGTTCCAGGTCGGCCTCGGCCGGACGGCCCAGCGTGGTGAGGTAGTTGCCCACGATGACGGCGTTGATACCGCCCAGAATGCCCTGCTTGGCGCCTAGATCACCCAGGGTGATCTCACGGCCACCGGCGAACCGCAGCATGGTGCGCGGCAGCGCCAACCGGAATGCGGCGACGGCGCGCAGCGCGTCGGCGGCAGGCAGCACCTCCAGGTCGCCGAACGGGGTGCCCGGCCGCGGGTTCAGGAAGTTCAGTGGCACCTCGTGCGGGTTGAGCTCGGCCAGGTTGGCAGCGAACTCGGCGCGCTGCTCCAGCGACTCGCCCATGCCGAGGATGCCGCCGCAGCAGACCTCCATGCCGGCCTCGCGGACCATGCGCAGGGTGTCCCAGCGCTCTTCCCAGGTGTGGGTGGTGACCACATTGGCGAAGAAGGACCGCGCCGTCTCCAGGTTGTGGTTGTAGCGGTGCACGCCCATGCCGGCCAGGCGCTGCACCTGCTCCTCGGTCAACATGCCCAGCGAGCACGCGATCTGGATGTCGACCTCGTTGCGGATGGCCTCGATGCCGGCGGCAACCTGCGACAGCAGCCGCTCATCGGGTCCGCGCACCGCCGCGACGATGCAGAATTCGGTGGCGCCGGTCTTGGCCGTCTGCTTGGCGGCCTCCACCAGGCTCGGGATGTCCAGCCACGCGCTGCGCACCGGCGAGGCGAACAGCCCTGACTGCGAACAGAAGTGGCAGTCCTCGGGGCAGCCGCCGGTCTTCAGGCTGATGATGCCCTCGACCTCGACATCGGGACCGCACCACTTCATCCGGACGTCGTGCGCGAGCTCAAGGAGCGCGTCGAGCTGGTCATCGGGCAGCTGCAGCACCTGAAGGGTCTGGTCCTGATCGAGGCCGACGCCGCGTTCCAAGACCTGCTCGCGCGCCTGAACCAGAATGTCCGTCACCAGTACGTCTCCCTATGTGCCTAAAGAGCTATGTGCCTAAAGAGCTATGTGCCTAAAGAGCCGACCCGACCTGGGCGCCGACCTGAACACGTCGGCTGCGCCGACCATTGAACACCGTTCAGGTTAGGCTACCGACGTGCAGCTGCACAAACGTGACCTCGTCGATGCCGCCACGGCGATCCTGGACAACTTCGGGATCGCCGATCTGACCATGCGCAGGCTGGCGCGTGAGCTCAGTGTCAGCCCCGGCGCTCTGTACTGGCATTTCGACAACAAGCAGCAACTCCTCGGAGCGGTGGCAGACCGGATTCTGCAGCCCGCGTTGCGTGCCGGCGAGCCGCGTGGCGAGTGGCGGGCACAGATCTCCTCGGACTGCCACCGGCTGCGCGATGCGCTGCTGTCGCACACCGACGGCGCCGAACTCGTCTCGTCCAGCCTCGCCGCGGGTCAGTCCGAGGCGATGACGATGGTGGTGGAGCGGTTGTCCGCCGCGGCGGCAGACTCGGGTGTCGATGCGACGCACGCCGAACTGGCCGCCCGCACCGTCGTCTACTACGTGCTGGGCTTCACCGTCGACGAGCAGTCCCGACTGCAGTGGGACGCCGCAGGCGCCGACCTCCCGGAAAGCCACTCGGCGCTGGCCGAGGATGCGGGCCGGCGTTTCGCGTTCGGGCTCGGCCTGCTCGTCGATGGCATCGCGGCGCGCAAAGACGCGACTGTCGGACACCGTCACTGAATTCCACGGTGTGATCACTGCACCGAATGCACCATGGCTACACGAGGCTCGCGATCCAGTCCGGATCGAAGGCAGCTGCGCTGAGCACCTGGAATTCCTCGGGGGTCATCGCACCGGCACCGGCAGGCAACACCGCGCGGATATCGGCAAGCGCCGCCAACGCCTCCCGATTGCCCTGCTCGGCTACGCCTGGATCCGCAGGCCAGGCGCCGATCACCAACCCGGCCTCTCGAACTGCTTGTCCAGCAAGTGATTCCAACGTCAAAGCGGTGTGATTGAGCGTGCCCAAACCCGGTGACACCACGACGAGCACCGGCGCGGACAACGCAGCGGCGATATCGCGCAGCGTGACCCCGTCGGCACCCATCTCGACCAGAAGCCCACCGGCCCCCTCGACAATGGTCAACCGACGCGGTCCATCCGCGGCCCGCACCGTGGCCAGCAGCTCGGCGCGCGTGGGCAGCGGCAGTCCGGCGCGGGCGGCCGACGCAACCGGGCCCAGCGGCTCGGGGTACCGCCAGCCACCCTGCAGTGCATCGACGCCGGCCAGCCTGCCGACCTCGCCGAGATCATCGTCGCCATCCGCGGATTCATTCCCCGTCGCTGCGCTCGCCCCGGCCCCGGTCTGCACCGGCTTGCACACCGCGACGTCAATACCCGCCAGCCGGGCTGCGCACGCCAGCGCCGCCGTCGTCACCGTCTTTCCGACCCCGGTGTCGGTACCGGTCACCACCAGAACGCTCATGCGCGAGCGATCAACACGAGCCGAGAACCTCGGCGAAAACCCTGGCGGCCAAGGCCATCTCGTCCTCACTTAGCGCGGCACGAGCGGTCAGCCGCAGCCGGGACGTCCCGGCCGGAACGGTCGGCGGCCGGAAACAGCCCACCCGCACCCCGCGTTCCAGGCACGCCGCCGCGGCGGCGACCGCCACCTCGGGGTCACCGAGAATCACCGACACGACCGCGGAGGTCGGTTCCTCGACCACATCACAGATGTACGCAAGTGCGGCGGCGCGGGTCAGCACCGCAACGGCCAATTCGGGTTGGGAGATAAGTACGCGCAGCGCGGCCATGGCGGCTCCGACGGCGGCCGGTGCCAGCCCGGTGTCGAAGATGAACGGCCGGGCGGAGTCGATCAGATGCGCGCGCACCGTGGCCGGCCCGACCACCGCACCGCCTTGGCTACCGAGCGCCTTCGACAATGTCGTCGTCATGACGACGTCCGGCGCGCCGGCCAGTCCCACCTCATGCAGCAGGCCCCGACCACCATCGCCGCGCACCCCGAGGCCGTGCGCCTCATCGACGACGAGCAGCGCGCCGAATCGGCGGCACACCTCGTGGAGCTCACGCAGCGGCGCCAAGACCCCGTCGGTGCTGAACACCGACTCGGTGACCACCACGGCACGATCCTCGGCGCGACCGGACAACGCTGCCTCGACAGCGGCGATGTCCCGGTGCGGTGTCACCGCGACCCTGGCGCGCGAGAGCCGGCAGGCATCGACGATCGAGGCGTGCGTGAGCACGTCGGACACCAGCAGCGATTCCGGTCCGGTCAACGAGACGATCGCACCCAGATTGGCGGTGTAGCCCGAGGAGAACACCAGCGCTGACTGCCCGCCGACGAAACCGGCCAGCTCCGACTCGAACTCCTCGTGCAGTTCGGTGTTCCCGGTGACCAGCCGCGAGCCCCCCGCTCCGGCACCCCAGGTACGCAGTGCCTCGACGCCGCCCGCGAGCACGGCGGGGTGCTGCGACAGCCCGAGATAATCGTTGGAGGCCAGGTCGAGTTCGGCTCCTACCGGCGGGCGCACATGCAATTCACGCCGTAGACCCTGCGCGCGGCGCTGCTTCTCGACATCGGCGAGCCAGGCCAGCGGGGAAAGAACGGTGCGCGTCACGGTGTGGCGTCCTCCTGAACGGTGCTCGATTCGTTCATCCTGAACGGTGTTCAATTCGTTCATCCTGAACGGTG
>WOYI011333989.1_pt1 | contig 25613 bp, 26 predicted proteins | sample 6423411 | NCBI WGS metagenome assembly WOYI01 (sample SAMN13441803, study PRJNA592873) | oil field metagenome | biome: oil field; feature: oil-well bore; material: oil-contaminated soil; isolation source: oil-contaminated soil from oil-well borehole | place: Germany: Wietze | collected 2016-10-18 ... | reverse complement strand
ATTACGGCATCACCCTCAATGAGCTACTGGCAGCCAACCCCTCCGTTACACCCAACTGGATGAGCGTGGGTACAGTCCTTCAGATCCCTGTCACACCCACACCGCTGCCAACCAACACGTCTACCCCATCACCCACAAATACCCCGCAATCCTTGCAATCGCAAACCCCAACTCCGTCCGGTCCGTTAACGCTCAAAGGCCAGCCAGCCTGCTACCAGGACCCGTTGGGCAGGCTCAATTGCCTGGCACTGATCCATAACAGCGGAGAAGGTAGGCTCGAAAACCCATCTGTTTCCTTCACACTCACCTCATCAGTTGGTGACGTTCATACCAATTTGGTGGTCTTCGCCCCGCTCAACCTGCTGCCAGCTGGAAGCAGTATGCCTGTGTTGGCTTCGTTCCCTGCCCCAATGCCAGATGAGTATGACCTGCAAGTAGAAATCGACCGCTGGCTGCCAACCATGCCGGATGATGACCGTTATGCTGATACAGAAATAATTCAAAGCCAATTTGATTTGTCTACAGACAAAGCGTTTGCCCATGTTGAAGGTGAGATCAGTATCGAAAACGATAATCGTGAAATTGCCTCGCTGTGGCTGCTGGCAATCGCCTTTGACCAGGACGGCAACCCGGTTGGTTTTCGCCGCTGGGAAGCAGCCCCGCCACTTGCTAAAGGCGAAGCAATCCCCTTTGCCACCTTTGTCTATTCCCTGGGTCCTGACATCAACAGGGTTGAATTGATGGCAGAAGCCAGGTTCCAATCTCCTTGAGGCAGCTATGCAATCCGATCTCTTCCCTGATCTCGACAAAAAAACTTATGTCATGGGCATCATCAACCTCACGCCGGACAGCTTTTCGGGCGATGGATTGTTGAATCAGGCAGAAGTCGAAAATGCAGCCCTGGAACAAGCCTTTCGGTTCGTGCAGGATGGCGCTGATGTGCTCGATCTGGGAGCTGAATCGACCCGCCCAGGAGCACACAAATTGAGCTCGGGCGAAGAACTTGGGCGCATTCTGCCGGCTTTGATACTTATTCGAAAAGAGCTTCCGGATATCCTGATTTCAATCGATACCTACAAGGCAGAAACCGCACGCGCCTGCCTTGGTCGGGGGGCGGACATTATCAATGATGTTTGGGGCTTCCAGTATGATCCAGGAATGGCAGCGGTGGTCGCTGAGTTCAACGCGACCGCTGTCTTGATGCACAACCGCGAGCTCGGAGCGAGAGCTGTCGACAGCGGATTGGGTGGGCGTTATGAAGATGTGGAATATGAAGACATCGTCGGCAAAGTTTGCAACTGGCTGGCAGAATCTGTAGAAATCGCCCATGCAGCCGGTGTGAGCAACGACAAAATCATCCTAGACCCTGGCATTGGTTTTGGTAAGACCATTGATCAAAACCTATATTTGCTCAAACACCTGGACAAACTGCTGGAACTTGACTACCCAGTTCTGCTGGGCGTTTCCCGCAAAGGTTTTATCGGGCACACGCTCAATCTCCCCCAGGGAGAGCGGTTGGAGGGCAGCCTGGCAGCCAATGCCTGGGGGATGATAAAAGGCGCTTCAATTTTACGTGTTCACGATGTCAAGGAAACCGTGCGCCTGGCACGTATGCTGGATGCCATCCGCAACGCAAATGTGTAACCTACGATATTGTGGTGGGCGGAACGGTGCAACCCCCTTCCCCACGGTGGACTGGGGCTTCAGCCCAGCGCATGGGGGTCGATGGTATGTCTCGCCCATCCGAAAATCTGTCGGTTTAGCAACATGTAGGGCATGATTGGAAGCACCAAGACCTTGATTTATCAAAAACGCCAATATGCTGCCAATCCGCCAAAAGGCTATACACTGGTTGAAAGATCGTTACACCAGGCGGATTGAGGACAGAGAAACAATCCGTAATTCATCGGTTAGAAAGTCCTCAATCTCGCCCTACAATCGTCACTTTCAATAACAATGCACTTGTTCTGGAACTATACAACACCATTTTCGTCTTAATTTCAAGAGAGATACTGTTCCCCTCTCCTTGGAGTTAACATGAAGAAGGCATTCTTTTTCGTTTTCCTGGCATTCGCCGTCGTCCTGGCAGGCTGCCAACCCATTGCACCGACCGATACCACTGAAATCGACCAGCTGAGAGAGCAAAATCAAATTCTTACTCAGCTCTTACTTCAGGGGCAAGAGAAAATCCGGGATTTACAGATCGAGGTGAACACCCTCTCCACCCAGGTAGCACAATTGACACCCAAAGCCGCCTTGGATGGTAACCTTGAAGGTTTGGCTACAGTAATTCTGCCTCTCCTGCAAGCAAAAGATTATGCCACCCTGGCAACCTTCATTCACCCCCAGGCTGGCTTACGTTTCTCCCCCCAGCTTTTCATCTATACGAATACAGATTTGGTTTTCACACGCGAGCAAGTAGCAAACTTTGTCTTGGATAACGCCATTCACACCTGGGGCACGCATGCTGCCAAGGGTGATTTGCTTCAATTGAGCGTGGTGGACTATTGGAATGAATACGTGATACCCTTGATGCCAGACCAGCAATGGCAGATGCTGGCTGAAGGGCAAAAAAGCCCGTCTATTGCGATCGACAATTTTTCTGATGTCTACCCACAGGGGAGCTACGTCGATTTCGTAAAACCTGGCACCGAAGAATTTGGGAATTTGGACTGGCAGCTTCTGCGCCTGGTTTTTGAGCAGGCGACTGATGGCGCTTATTACCTGGTGGGCATCATCCACGACAATTGGGTGCCGTAAAAGTGTTTTGGAAAATTCCTGTCAGGATAAGGAGTTAAACAATCGCCTGGCTTTTTTGCAAAGCCAGGCGATTTTCTTCTCAAAAATAGTTCATTTACGCTTCGGTGAATTCACCTTCGACGACATCATCATCGCCGCTGGGGTTCTGCTGACCTGGTTGAGGTCCAGCCTGTCCGCCGAACCCGCCAGTCTGACCAGGATTGGTGGGACCAGCTTGCTGGTAGGCAACACTGCCGATTTTCTGCATGCTCTCCTGCAGCGCGTTGCTGGCGTTGGTAATAGCACTGACATCATTACCCGTCAGAGCACCACGTAAAACCTGGATTTTGGCTTCGGCGTCGTTGCGCATGGCAGGATCCACCTTATCGCCCAAATCGCGCAGGGTCTTTTCGGACTGGTAAGCAACGCTATCACCCATATTGCGGGCTTCAATGATCGCTTTACGGCGGTCGTCTTCAGCCTTGTTCTGGTTGGCTTCGCGCACCATGCGTTCAACATCGTTCTTGTTTAGATTAGTCGAAGCAGTGATGGTGACCTTTTGCTCCTTGCCGCTAGCTTTGTCCTTGGCAGTCACATTCAAAATACCATTGGCGTCAATGTCAAAGGTGACCTCAACCTGCGGAATACCGCGAGCCGCCAGAGGAATGCCATCCAATCTGAAGCGACCAAGCGTATTGTTGTCGCTCGCCATGGGGCGTTCACCTTGCAGTACATGGATATCCACCGCAGTCTGATTATCTTCAGCAGTGCTGAACACCTCGGTCTTTTTCACCGGAATGGTAGTGTTGCGTTCGATCAGGCGGGTCATGACACCGCCCAGGGTTTCAAGACCCAGGGAGAGCGGAGTCACATCCAGGAGCAGCACGTCTTTTACGTCTCCAGCCAGCACGCCGCCTTGAATAGCAGCACCAACAGAAACGACCTCATCGGGGTTGACACCCTTGTTAGGCTCTTTGCCGTTTGTCATTTTCTTGACCAACTCCTGCACCATGGGCATACGGGTAGAACCACCCACCAGAACAACTTCATCAATCTTGTCAATGGTCAGGTTGGCATCTTTCAATACCGCGTCAAAGGGTTTACGAGTACGCTGGAGCAGCTCTTCGGTCATTTGTTCAAACTTTGCGCGACTGAGTTTTAGCAGTAAGTGCTTGGGTCCATTGGCATCAGCAGTGATGTACGGCAGGTTGAGCTCTGTCTCAAGTACGGAACTGAGTTCAATCTTTGCCTTCTCAGCTGCCTCACGCAGACGTTGAAGCGCCTGGCGATCTTTGCGCAGGTCAATGCCCTGTTCTTTCATAAATTCATCAGCTGCCCAATTGACCACCACATTATCCCAGTCATCGCCACCCAGGTGCGTATCGCCATTGGTAGCCTTTACTTCAACCACACCGCCGCCAACTTCCAGCAGGGAGACATCAAACGTTCCGCCACCCAGGTCAAAGACCAGGATGATCTCGTTCTCTTTCCTCTCCAGCCCATATGCCAGGGCGGAAGCCGTCGGTTCGTTGATAATTCGCATGACTTCAAGCCCGGCAATCTTGCCGGCATCTTTAGTAGCCTGGCGCTGACTGTCGTTGAAGTAGGCTGGCACCGTGATGACTGCCTGGGTGATTTTCTCTCCCAAATAGGCTTCGGCATCTGCTTTCAGCTTGCCAAGGATCATGGCAGAGATTTCCTGCGGGGTGTACGTCTGACCGTTGACAGGCACTTCAATGCGGGCGTCACCGGTGGGTCCTTCCACGACTTTGAAAGAAACCATCTTGCGTTCCTGAGCGACCTCGTCGTAGCGGCGACCCATAAAGCGCTTTACCGAAGAAATCGTGTTCTCAGGGTTCACTACAGCCTGTCGTTTGGCAGTCGTTCCAACCATCCGTTCACCATTCTTGTTGAAGGCGACGACCGACGGCAATAAACGTGAACCTTCAGCCGTTGTGATCACAACTGGCGATCCACCTTCGATGATAGACACCACGCTATTTGTTGTTCCTAAGTCAATTCCAATAATTTTTCCCATATTTCACTCCTCAAACGAATAATTCCATTCTTCGTAATTTTTCTATCTAAACTATAACGAAGGATTGCAAGAGAAATATTAATATCGGGTTGGAGATTTGTTGATGATTTCAGGTTCTGGAGCCTGAATGGTTGATCTGAATGGATTTGGTCGGAAAAAGTTGAAAGCGCGGTGGTTTCACTCAAACTAAGACCTTACCGTGCTTTCAACTTATCGCTTTTACTTCCTTCACCAGAAGTGAAGTATTATCTACACTAATGCTTCTTCCCAGGCTCTAATGACCTTTCGGTTTCGCTTTTCCAGTGTCTGGGTCATACGTTGGATTTTGTTAACAATGTCTGTTACTTCCCAGCCGTTGTTTGCGATAGTTTCTTTAACAGTCTTGAGAGTGAGCTGTGTGAGCTGAGATTGCGAGAGCATATCCACCAGATGCCAGGGTGAATGAGCATTGCTCAAGACCTCCCTGGTAATATCTTCCAATACACCGAGCACTTCCTTCATCATTCGTTGGCCTGTTTGCAGATCGGCCGCCTCAATGTAAACCCGGTTGATCGGCTCTGTGCCTGAGGCGCGCATTCGAAGATAATAGTGGTCATTGCCGCTCTCATCCGAGAGCTGCGTTTCGACCAGCTCATAGCGAATACCACCCAGGTAATCGATTTTAAGTCCCGCAATCTTCAGATCAGCTTCTGGCAGCGTCAAAGGCATATCCAGGTAATAATCGATAAAAGCTTCCTTGGCTTCCAGGGGTGCGTCCACATCAGCACGTCCAGCATGGGAACTGGGATCTTCCGAGGTTCCAAAAGAAGGCCACAAACCAGGAAGGTGAATCAGTTCGTCCCAAATTTCCTGCAAACTGTGCAGCGGTTTTTCTTCGCGTGTGCCATAGTAAGCGAGCATATCAAGGATCAACAGGTTTGCCCAGGGACCGTCTTTGTCGGTCACATGCCCACGGGTGGTGAGACCGCTCGATTCTTCTCCTCCGATCAGGATGCGGTCCCGCCAGTCATCAGGAAGCACTTTTAGATTGTTATAGGCATTGTCTGTACGTCGAATTTCTTCGATATATTTGATGCCAACAGGTACGGCAAAGGCATTTTTTAGTGATCGTGTGGCAATATCACCATGGCGAGCTTGATAGATCTTTTGACCAATATAACCCGGTAAAGCTCCCGGCGCGGGCTTGTTATCTTCATTTCCCGGGATCATGCCTGCCAACACTTCGATCAGGGGAGAACCGGTCTGCGTGGCAATCACCCGACCTGTCAGTTCGCGGTCGACACCTAAATAGCGGATCAACAGGGGCAAGATCTGGTTAGGGCGGAAATAGACCCCTCCCTTATCAACGATCCCAAAGCGGTCAGCATCGGTATCCATACCCATACCAACTTGGGCTCCGGTCTCGACTACAGTCTTTTTGAGCAACCAATTGAAAGGCTCTTCCGGGTTGGCATAGTCTTGTCCGCCCAGGTCAGGGTCCACCTCCGCGTGTACTACGGTGTAGCGCACACCAGCTTCGCCAGCTAAACGTGTCAGGTAACCCCTGCCTGAACCGTGCATTTCATCAATTACGATCATCTTGTCGGAGAAATAGCGCCTGATGCGGTCAAAGTCGATGGGGATACGGGCATTCCCGTTGCCATTGTTCCTGACCCAGTGAACATAACTGTCCAGAGGGTCAAAACCCTGCACAAGACCGCGTGCGCGTGCATCTTCCACTTCAGTACGCCCGCCGGCTTCATCAACCAGCTGCAATTCATTGATGCGGAAGGCAATAAAATCGGTCACGTTGGTTGGCGCGGGGTAGCCCAGGCGAGGGTTGAACTTGATGCCCTGCCATTCCGGTGGATTATGGCTGGCAGTGGCGATGATAAGACCGGCAATCTCGTCCTTGGACACCACTTCCGTCTCATAATATGCCAGGGCAGGCGTGGGGACATCCCGGTCGCCAATGTGGAGGCGGAAACCGTTCGCGAGACAGGTCTCGGCTGCCCAACGTGTGACCACATCCGAATTACGGCGCGTATCGTGCCCCAAAACTACAATTCTGCCCGAAAGGTCTTCCGCTCCAACAAAAGCAGGAACGTTTTTGTTATTCATAAAGTCACAGACTGCCTGGACCACCTGGCGGGCGCGGGATTCGGTAAAATCCTTGCCCCAACGCCCCCTTACACCCGAAGTTCCGAAACGCAGATACTTGCGGTCATAAATCTCCCGTAAAAGACCCTTCTTTCCTGCCAACCCCAGCAAAATCTGGTCAACTGTGCGTAAACGGAAAGCATAAAGTCTCTCAAAAATATTGCCAATCTGAATCACGCGGTAAGGCATAAAGCGGTCTGGATCGCGCTGGTCGTCCATACTATCCAGCAATGGCTCAATTTCCCATTTGATGTCTTCTCTCAGCGAATTGAAGACAGGGTTTTGAAGATAGAATTTCGCCAATTCAATTGCTTTTCGCCGCAAATCACCAGAAAGTGGAACATACTCCCCTTCAATTTGTTGTTGATAAGCAAGGCTCTTCTCGTCCTTGCCCTTGTAAAGCTCCAATCTACCCTGGGTGCCGGTTGCCGCAACGGTCAAAAGCAGGCTAAAAATCCGGGAAGACAATACAAGGTCTTTGTCAACCAGTTCAGGCTCTTGGACCATCAATTGTTTCACGTCATCCAGGAAAAGGGACATGGCGGCAACAGCTGGCTGCCAGGTTTCCGGGCTATCTGCCACCAAAAGGTCACGATTCAAACGATTGAACTGAACAGGGAGCTGGGATTTAAAGGTTTGTATAGATTGGGTCATTGGCGTAAGTCTCCTCGAAATTCTGTCAGTCTACAGGACGGGTGGGTGTGGTCTGGGCATCAAACCGCCCTGGCTGACGTTCAGTACCTCAATTTTTGCGCCAGGCGGTGTGTTCGTGAGCTGTTGGATCAGGTCACAGACCTCCCAGGCAACCCTGGCTACGTCCTGCGCGCTGCTGCGTGGATCGGCTTCAAGCATCAGCCGGTACTTTGGCTCAGTTCCGGAATAACGTGAGTTCCACTGAACCAACCCGGGTAACTCATCTTTCATGCGTTCCAGGCGTTCTTGAAATCCAGGCAATGTGTTCAAGTCAATCTTCGAAGCAACATTACATGAAGCCACCACCTGGTTAAATTTTTCGATGCGCTTTGCCAACTGCGAAAGGGTTTGTCCAGGTATTTCTGAAAGCATATGCAAAATGAAAAGAGCTGTTCGGATGCCATCACCAGTACGGTGATTTTCATCCAGGAGGATGATATGACCCGATTGCTCTCCGCCCAACCCGAGTTTACCATCAACCTCTTGTCCTTCAGAAAGGGCAATCAACGCTTCGGTGACATATTTGTCCCCGACCGGGGTTTGCAGCAGGGAAAACCCTTTATCAATAGCAAATTGCTTCAAGGCACCATTCGCCATCACAGTGGTTACCAGAGCATCCCCTAAAAGCCGACCCTGCGAGTGCAGTTCTTCCGCCAGCAGAGCAAGCATATGATCACCATCAATGAGGTTTCCCTTTTCATCCATCATGATCACCCGGTCGGTATCGCCATCATAAGCAATCGCCAGGTCAGCTTTTTCTTCAGCCAATCGCATAGCCAGGATCGCAGGTTTCGACCGCAAAAATTCTGAACCGCAATCCACATTGATGTGTATTCCGTTATTTTCAGTATGGATAGCCACAAGGTCTGCGCCTAAACTGCGAAAAACCTCTGGACCCGCCATCCAGGCTGCCCCATTGGAGCAGTCCATCAGAATTCTCAGGTCGCTCAAATCCAAGCCAGGAACGGTTTCACATAAATCATGCAAATAAGCCTGAAAAAGTTGAGGGCTTGCTTCTCCGAGGCATTCCTCGTCGAAATCCGACCTGTGACTGGTGGTAAGCTCCAGGTATTCTTCAATGGCTTCTTCCTGCTCTTTGGATAGTTTCATCCCTTCATTATTGAGGAATTTAATTCCGTTTTCAGCCGCAGGGTTATGAGAGGCTGAGATCACCGCGCCGGCGGTGGCACTAACAAAAAGAGTCAGGTAGGCGATGCCTGGGGTGGGGATGATGCCAAGGTCCAAAACGCGCGCGCCGCTTTCCCGCAAACCTGCTGCCAGGGCACGTTGTAGAATGGGACCCGATGTGCGTGTATCTCTGCCAATCACAAAAACAGCTTTGTCAGACCCTTTGCTCAACGCCTGACCAGCAGCCAGTCCAAGACGGTACACGAACCCTGGTGTCATTGGCTCTTCGCCAAAGGTTCCACGAATTCCATCGGTTCCAAAATATCGATTTGAGGTCATAGATTTCCTGTCTCTGTTCATTCGATCACGATATCTGAGACGACTGGCAAATGATCGGAGATGCTGTGCGCCAGGTCAGAGTTGATGATGTGAGTTTCAAAGCTGATTAAGCGCCTGGCTGGGAAGAAGAAGATGTGATCAACAGCGCCGGTATTTGTATGCGTTGGAATGTTTTCCACAGGGGCAAGGTGCACAAACTGTTGATCGCGCTCAAGCATATCTTTTAGCGAATATTCGTCTATTTCAGCATTAAAATCCCCCATCAGGATCAGGGGATGATCCTGAATAAGCACATGTTCTTCAACCAAACCCAGTATCCGGCTGATCTGTTGTGACCGGGTGAGCCTGGCGGCGTCAACCACTTCGGACCAAACATGATCACCCCTTTCACCGACCAGCGTAGTCAGGTGCAGGTTCATCACGAAAGGATAAGGGTCTTGCTTCAAACGGGTCAGAATGACGTACCGGGGGTCAGTATCTCGGGTCCCTTCATAGCTCAGTGGCAAGAAGATGGGGACATTTCGCGGGACGCCGTCTTTGACCGGATTACCCAGACGCCCAAACGGTGTGTGAGAAAAAACAGCATTCCCTTTAGACCAGTCCCACCAGTCATTGAACAGACCATTGATCATCAGGTCTTTCTTGATTTGCATGTGTTTTTTCATGGAAAGTGTTTCACCATAGAAACAATAATCAAAATTCGCATCCAATTTCAAGCGCTCAACCATGCTATGCAGACTACCATCGGCATCAATGTATTGCGCAATCTCTTGCACTCCCAGGAAATCCGGGTTGATTTCATTGATTAATTGTGCCAAAGCCTGGGCTTTTCCGGTTGATTGTTCCGGTGAACCTGTAAAATTTTTAACTCCGCCACCAAGGTTGAGGGTCATAACGCGTAATTTAAGCATTGTGTCTCCGAAATCTTTCTAAGTAATGATGAATTATACCAACCATCCTCTCGACCGAAATCGAATGTAACCCCTGCCTGGCTCAAGCTGAGTACGGAAGTTCTATCACAAATTCTGCACCATTTATTGGTAAGTTGCGAGCATAAAGTTTGCCCCCATGCGCTTCGACGATGCTTCTCGAGATGGTTAGCCCAATTCCGAGTCCTTCCGGAACTTCTTCTCCCGCAGGGCTAACCCGGTAATATCGATTGAAAATCGTAACAAGTTTATCCTTTGGGATACCAGGTCCCTGGTCTGCAACAATGATCTCCATACGGTTGGTCATTTTGAGGATCCGGACCTGGATCTCACCCCCTTCCGGGGAATGTTGATAGGCGTTTTGAAACAGGTTTTGAAAAACCCGCCGCATGAGGTGGGTGTCGATTCCAATCCGATAATCATCCTGATCTGGGTTAAAAACCGCTCGAATCCCTTTTTTGGCAAAAACACTCTCAAAGCTGTTCAAAATGTCCTGGACAAAGATCTGCAATTCCACTTTCTCTTTTCGAATTGTGAATATGCCTGCATCTGAAAGTGTGAGTAAACGCAGGTCTTCTACCAGGTGGATCAACTGATTGTTTTGCAATTTGAGAAGAGCGAGCCCCGCTTCATCGAACTGGTACACCTTGTCTTCAAAGGCTTCAATTGTGGCTTTTTGTACACTTAAGGGTGTACGCAAATCGTGAGCAATGTCCATAAGCATGAACTTTTGAACTCGTTGGTTTTTTTCAAGGTCAGCAGCCATATCGTTGACCGCTTCACCGAGTTCTGCCATATCGCGGTACGGTTCAAGAGGAACACGTAAGTTTAATTCTCCTTTAGAAATCCTCTTTGCCGCCTCAATTGTCACCCCAATTGGTCGAAGCAAGGCGCGCGTCATGAAAGTAGACATGAAAAAAGCAACCACCAGCCCTATAATCGTTGCAAGAATGAAAGAAATGCGAGTTTGTTTGATGAGCTCCGTATCCAGGCTGGGCAGAATCCGGTCAGTCAAACTACCTGAATAAAGATAGGCGACTGTCTCACCATTTACCACAACTGGTGCACCGAAGGCCAGGGATGGCTTTTCTACAACAGTCCCATACTGAGCCTTGTTATCCGTCAGCAAAATTGCTCCATTAACATCAACTAACGAAAGTCCAAAATGTGAATCCTTTTCAGGGATCGAATCATTCATCAGATTATGTATGTCAAGCTGACTGATGCCATCCCAGCTGCCATGGGCTGAATAGTATTGTTCAAAAAATTCTTGAAACGGTTCACATTCGGCTATTTGAATCTTTCGAAAATGATCAACGATCGTTGATTGGACAAAAACAGTTGCCGCCAGAAAAGCCACGGTCAAAGACACAACCGCAACAAGTAAGTAACTAACCAGCATCCGATTGCGCATTTTACTTCTTCGCAAACCCCGCACGGTATCCAACGCCGAAAACAGTTCGTATGTAAACTGTGTCTGGGTCAAGAGCCCGTAATTTTTGGCGGATGTTCTTGATATGAATATCAATGGTGCGTTCGTACCCTTCAAAACGGCTGCCCTGTGTCGACTCGAGCAGTTCCACACGGGTAAATGCACGATCTGGCTCGGAAATCAGCTGCCCCAACAGATGAAATTCTGATGGGGTCAAATCCAGAGTTTTCCCGGCTACTGAGGCAGTATGCCCCCGCGGGTCAATCTGAAGCTGACCGAGATAAAGACGATCCGTCCGGGTTGCAGGACGGTTCAACCGGCGTAAAACCGCTTTGACCCGCGCAACAACTTCACGAGGCGAAAAAGGCTTGGGGATATAGTCATCTGCCCCTAACTCCAGACCGATCAACCGTTCAACTTCGTCAATGCGTGCGGAGATCATGATCACAGGCAACTGGTCTTTCTTGCGCACTTCACGCAACAGGTCCAGTCCATCCATATCAGGCAGATTTAGATCCAGAAGGATCATATCCAGGTTTTCTTGCCTCCAAATATGAAGACCCTCACTGCCAGTATATGCAGAAACAGGCTCAAACCCGTAATGAAGCAAGTAATCCTGCAAGATTTTATTGAGGTTCTCTTCATCCTCAACGATTAATATCTTATGCATCCTAAACCTTTGATAAGAATGAACTGTCGTTACATTATCTCATAGTAAATACTCTAAATCTGAATAATTTTTGAGTAAATTCTCAATGTCACAGTTCTATTATAGAGTCAACATCACAAAAGAGTGATGAATACTAAGGAGTAAAAATGAAAACGAAAAAATTGACAATTGCGATCATCACCCTGGTGCTTGGGATATTTATCTTCGGAGCCGCTGGCAGTGCTTACGCTCAGACCAGCACGCCTGAAACTGAGGAAACGCTCCCTGCTCCCGAGGTAACCCGCCAGGCTTTCGGTCACGGAAACTGTGACGGAACCTGCGACGCCGATGGCGATGGCATTCGCGACAAACTGCAACTACGCGATGGTAGTGGTCTCGGTAATCAATCTGGCTACGGATTCGGTCCTGGTGATGGTACCTGTGATGCTGATGGCGACGGAGTTCCTGATCAGCTAAGGTTGCGTGATGCCAGCGGTTCTGGAATGCAGCATGGTATGGGTATGGGTCAGAATTTCGATTCTGGTAGTGGGACTGGCATGCAGGGAAATGGGCAAGGTTACGGTGCTGGTGCCGGTATGGGCGCTGGTCGCAGTAACGGAGGTTCTGGTTTAGGTATGGGTCCCGGGCAAGGTATGGGTGACGGTCAGGGCTTCCATGACGGCTCTTGCATGGATGACTAAATTTTGTATGGTTTAGTTCAATACCCGCCTGATCAAATTCAGGCGGGTTTTTTGTCTCACTTTAGCGCTCATTCCTCATCGTCAGGCACTTCATGTGATTGAAGAAATCCTTTTTTTTCTGAATTGGTATTGAGAAAAACCTTGGCTTGGTTGGTTGGCTTGGTTTGTCTTGACACTGAGTGGAATTTTGCCTATAATAACAACTTGCCTTCCCTGGTAGCTCAATCGGCAGAGCGGGCGGCTGTTAACCGCTAGGTTAGAGGTTCGAGTCCTCTCCGGGGAGCTGAAAAGAAGATCTTTGGGAAGCCAGAGGTCTTTTTTTTCAAACGGCTGTGCTATAATACCAGCCACGAATGGCCCTGTAGCTCAATTGGCAGAGCAAGCGCCTCTTAAGCGTTAGGTTCTCGGTTCGAGTCCGAGCAGGGTCATTTTTATTTTAATCGCTTAAGCCCTCCCCTAGTTTGCGGGAGGTGGAGTCTCGCCGAAGGTGAGTGTCGGTAGCCCGCAGGGCATACCGGGGTGAGGGGTAAAGCCTTCGAATCCATGTGAAATAGAGTATCATTCCAATAGAGGTACTCATGCAAAACACCAAAATCGAATATTACTATAACCAGCCAGCCGCTAACCGCGCTATAGCCCGGAATGAGCGGCGAGGATACCGTGTTGTGTCAGTCCAAAGCGTAGACCGGGGTTGGTCGTTGATCAAGACTGGTTGTTTGGGGTTGATCTTCCTACCTCTGGCGCTGCTCGGTAAGAAGAAGCCTGTAATCCAGGTGACTTATCAAAGGAACCGCTAATATCATGTGCGATGCTGGCGACTTTTACCAGTGGGTTGAAAGCTACGACGAGGATATCATCCAAAGCGACCAGGCAGAAACCTTGCCCTTTGCCGGCTATGCATAAGTGTTAGACCGAATATCCGGGTTGGTTTTGGCGCACGAACCAAGTCAGTTACTCTACCTGGGAACAGGTTCAGGCACTTTGGCTTCCCGCTTCTACCAAGCTGGCTGGCAGGTGACGGCTGTGGATTTCTCGGAAGAAATGTTGAATCAAGCCCGCCAGCGTATGCCAAATGCAGTTTTCATTCTGAGTAATTTTTCAAGCGGACTACCCCAGGAGCTAGCTGGAAGATCCTTTGATTTCATCGTGATGACCTATGCTTTCACACTATGCTTTTCACCCCTTGAAGTATGAGCGACAGGGCGATTTCTTACGCTCGCTGATACCATTGTTAAAGGAAAATGGCAAAAACCTGATTGGTGATATCGCCTTTGATACACAATCTGACCTCATAGCCTCTCAGAAGCGCTTCCCGAGGGATTGGGACGTGGAAGAGTTTTACCCCATCCTTACCAAAATCCAAACACAACTGCCAGAATTGCAAGTCAAACACGGTGATCTTGTTCTGCGCCAGCGTCATCCAGGTCTCCACGCCTGGGTGAATGGCTGTAAATGGTCTCATCAATAAGTCTATTAGCAGTGGGTAGAATTAACTTCAGTGTCAACTTCACCTTTTATTCAAAAAAGAGCAAACTATGCAAAGAATCCAACCTATACCTGAAGATATCATCACGCCAAAAGCGCTTTACCTCAACCGGCGTGAATTTTTGCGCGGGATGGGTATAACCTCAGCCGCGCTCCTATTAGCAGCCTGCGAGCCGGGCGGTTCCGGCACAACCACAACACTGTTTGGTCAGGATGAGCTGACTGCGAAAGAAGATGCGCTTGATTACGTCAACTTTTACGAGTTTTCTCTTTCAAAACGCGGCGTCGCCGATCGAACCGGGGATTTTGTCATAGAACCCTGGGAGATCCAAATTGACGGCTTGGTTGCAAACCCACAAACAATCGCATTGGACGAACTGCTTAAGCGCTACACAATTGATGAATATATCTACCGCATGCGCTGCGTGGAAGGCTGGTCGATGGTCTTACCCTGGCAGGGCTTTCAGCTCAAAAAACTGTTGGAAGATATTGAGCCACTGCCTGAGGCCCAATACGTCCAGTTCCAATCCGTTTACCGTCCTGATGAAATGCCCGGGCAGGTTTCATTGAGTTATTACCCCTGGCCCTATTCTGAAGGTTTGCGCCTGGACGAAGCCATGCATCCTCTGACGATCCTGGCAACCGGGCTGTACGACGAACCGCTTTCCAAGCAAAATGGCGCTCCCATTCGGGTTGTTGTCCCCTGGAAATATGGGTTTAAGAGCATCAAATCGGTTGCCCGCATCAGCCTGGTAGCAGAACAGCCGCCAACCCTCTGGCAGAGCCTGGCACCAGACGAATATGGTTTTTATGCCAATGTCAACCCGGCTGTGGACCACCCGCGCTGGAGCCAGGCAACCGAAATCCGCATCGGTGAGAGCGAACGACGTTCAACCCTGCTTTTCAATGGCTACGATGAAGTAGCAGATTTGTACAAGGATATGGATTTGCGCCTGGAGTATTAACCGTAAGTCGGGCACTATTTTTGAACCCGGTTTTACACAACCCCATCATAGGGTAATCACAAAACCCCACCTGCGACGGAAGGGAAAGTTTGACAGCGAAAGCACATCACGGATCTCAAAATCAGTTAAACTCAAAGGACGAGGTGATGTTTGAAAAAAGTGCTCGTTTTGTACAAATCCAAAACCGGCTTTTCAGAGCGTTATGCCCGCTGGATCGCCGATGACCTGCAATGTGATCTGTCAAACGTGGTTGAATTCGACAAAGAGTCTCTTTCAGAATACACCTTGATTATTTACGGTGCCGGTATTTATGCCGGGCAAATTAAAGGCCTTGGCAAAATCAAACGCTGGATGGAAGCTTATCCCGGGAAGACCTGGGTGATTTTTTGCACAGGCGCCACACCTTCAAAAGAAAAATATGAGGAACTGATCTTTAAAACTAACTTCCGCGCGGGTGAAGTTAGACCCGCTCATCTTTTTTACTTCCTCTCCGGAATCAACTACGAAAAGATGAGCCTGTTCGACCGCCTGCTGATGAGGTTTTTGACATTCTTAACCTCAAGAAAAAGCGGCAAACCCCAGGCTGCTAAACAAACCTCAGTGGACCTGGCTAACCGCGACTATACCGAGGATCTGCTCCGTTATGTGCGGCTGAAAGCGAGGTAAAGATGAAACTTGAACATATTGCCCTCTACGTGGAAGACCTCGAGACAATGAAAGATTTTTATTGCCGCCACTTCAATGCCACCCACGGCCAAAAGTATCACAATCCGCGCACCGGGCTTCAAACTTACTTCTTGAGTTTCGATGAGGGTGCCCGGCTCGAAATTATGCAGCGCCCAGGGATTAGCCCCAGGGCGAATGGCGAACATCCACTGGGTTATGTGCACATTTCTTTCAAGCTTGGCTCAACTGAAAAGGTCGACCAGCTCACAAAGTCACTCCAAGAGAGCGGCTGCCCCCTCCTTAACGGACCTCGCCTGACTGGGGATGGGTATTACGAAAGCGTAATTGCCGACCCGGAAGGCAACCTGATCGAACTGGTTGCTTAAAGAGGTGAACATGCGTACCGAAAAAGAAATGTTCGAGCTGATCCTGGGATACGCCCGCCAGGACGAACGCGTCAGGGTAGTGGCGATGAACGGCTCGCGTGCCAACCCCAACATTCACCCGGACAAGTACCAGGATTTCGACATCGTCTACCTTGTTACTGAGATGCATTCGTTCCTGTCAGATGACACCTGGTTGGACGTTTTTGGCAGGCGCGTCATCATGCAAAAGCCTGATACCATGTGCCGTATTCCACCCGAGGAGGGCGGCTCGTTCGCCTACCTCATGCTTTTTGAGGATGGCAACCGCATCGACCTGACACTGCTTCCATTGGAAAAGCTTGAGTCTTACCTCAAGCAGGACCGCCTTCGCCGAATTCTGCTGGATAAGGATAGGCACGTGCCTGCTCTGCCGGAAAGCAATGAGGAGGATTATTGGCTCAAGCCGCCCACTTGTAAGCTCTTTGAGGATAGCTGCAACGAGTTTTGGTGGCTGAGCACCTATGTCGCCAAAGCACTTGCCCGTCAGCAACTGCCCTATGCCAACGCCCACCTCAACCTGATGCGTGAGGAGCTGATGCGCATGCTTAGCTGGCAACTCGGCTTTGAAAAAGGCTTCAACTTCAGCATCGGGAAGGTCTACAAATACCTGCAGCAACACCTGGATCCTGAAGTTGGGCAAGCTCTGCTTGACACCTGGCGTATGGACGGTTTTGACCAAACCCGGGCTTCCCTCATCGCCTGCCTGAACCTTTTCCGTAATACCAGCAAAAGCGTCAGTGAAGTCTCGGGGTACTCCTATCCTGACTACGATGTCAAGGTCACCGCCTACCTCACCCGAACTTTCGAAATAGACCAATCCCCTGCGAGGGAAAATGAATCCTGATTATCACTTCCTACCTAACGAACACGTCCTTACCCCTAAAGGTCGTCCAGTCCCAGGCATTTCGCTGGATGGGAGCGGTGTTTATGACTCAGCTCGTGTAAAAGCTGCTCTGTGGCGTCTGAAAGAGTGGGATTTCTACCAAATCTGCGATCATCGCCTGTGCCTCCAGCTCACCATTGGTCACGTCTCCTATGCTGGTAACTGCAACATCATGCTCTTTGATCATGGCGCGCAAAAACATCTCTTTACCAAAGACATCATTATTCCCTTACCCTTTCGTTCTTTAGGGATGCCCACCGATGCGCGGGCGGACTCGCTGCTAAGGGTGGAGCGGGATGGCGCCCTTTTGCGTTTTGAGACCCAAAACTCAACCCGGTATCTAACAGCCAAGGCTGACGGATTGTCTGCAGAAGTCACTCTGAAGCCAACAATCGATCGCTCGATCAGCATTTGTTTTCCCTTTGAAAAGCCTAATGAGTTCTATTTCAATGAGAAAATCAACCTGTTCGAGGCAGAGGTCGCGCTCTCCCTGGACGGTCAAAACTTAGCATTTGACCCGGAAACCACCTTTGGTTTGATGGACTGGGGGCGAGGTGTTTGGCCTTTCAAACACGAATGGATCTGGTCCAGCCTCAGCGCTCGCTTGAATGGATGTCTTTTCGGATTCAACCTCGGTTGTGGTTTTGGCAAAACCAGCCAAATGCGAGGCACGGAAAACATCATTTACTATGGGGATCAGGTGATCAAGCTGAACCGAATGGAAATTACTCACCAAGCCGATTTTATGCAGCCCTGGCGATTACGCTCGGACGATGGAAGTTTCGAAGCCACGCTCTTCCCCCATTACGATCGTACCACACGTACAAAGATGCTCTTTGTCGATAATACCTGCCACCAGATGTTTGGAAGGTTTGCTGGCTTCTTCACAAACCTATCTGGAGAACGGGTTGAATTCGATGACGTCATCGGTTTCGCCGAGCATGCCTATAATCAGTGGTAAGGAGCAAGATTTTGCAGGCGCATGATCGCGCCTTGAAATCCGCTATAATACAGATGCAATTAGGTATGGAAAGTTCCAAAATATTCAGATCGTATCGTATTGGTAAATAAAGAAACGAGGATACTATGAGCAAATCATGTAGTTGGCTAAAAGGGGCATTTTTAGGCGGTTTGGTTGGCAGCGCTTTGGTCTTACTACTTACCCCCTACTCCGGTGAAGAACTGAAAGCCCGCATCAATGACTACATCGAAAATGTCCAGAATGAAGTAAACCAGGCTGGGGTTGAAAAACGACTAGAGCTGGAAACCGAGCTCGAATTATTACGCTCGGGCAAAAAATAGCAGAACACTTATTTCAACCACTCAACACCAACCAGTTCAGTCACGAACCTGGTTGGTGATTGTTTTCCTGCAGGTTCTAAAAATTGATAAAGAGAGCCTTCAAATTCAAGAGAGCCTTGATTGATGCGCTCGTGATGACATCCTTTACGGATATGGTGTGGGAGGTGTAGCGGTTGGGTAAATCACCTTTGGCTGGGTGGGTGTTGGCGCAATCGGGATTTCAGGGGTAGGACTTACCAGGAAATCTTCCACGCCTGGTGCTTCTTCCACTGACATGGTAGACACTTCTTCCACATACTCAATGCTGGTCTGACACACCGGCTCAAGATTATATGAGACGTTCGCCCAGGTGAGGGAATTCCCATTGTTTATGGTTCGCTGGATGGCGTTACCGAGACAGCCCGAGCCGCTGGTGTAATTCACCAGGGAAAACTTCCACAAATCTTCGTAACTGATCAATTGTCCGGGTTGTTTGCCGGTGTTATTAAACACAATCTGCTTTACTTGCTCGCAATTCGCCAGCAGGCTGCGCGCAAAAATGCTGATGCTGAAGTTTGCCTGGGTCAGGTCGATCCCCACCGGGCAGTCCGGACAAGCAGCGTTGACTTTCTGAACCAGTGTCCCACGCAGCATCTCTTGTTGATCTTTATCCAGGTTCCCAAAACCGCGCTGACAGGTTTCTTCAGTTAGGACAAGGGGACAAAACTGGCTGTAGAAACTGGGGTTCCATAGCAAAACCGCGTCAGCTCCCAGGTCGCTGAGATGCCCAAGACCTGCTTCGCTTACTTTTTCGTAGATGCCAGGCCAAAACTGGCTTTCCCGGCTGAAGATGTTTTTCATCAATTGTGCCGGGACCCCGGTTTGGTTAGCCACCTGGATGATTTCAGCGTTAAATTGATTTTGCCAGTCATCTACAACTGGCTGGGCGGCCTCCATTCCACAAACGGTTGCCGCACCGTTGGTTTCCAACCCGCCTGTTGGACAGTCAATAGCATCCACCAAACCTTGCTTGATCAGCATTCCTGCCAATAAATAGTATTCGTTGTCGCTCTCCAACTGTTCAGCCAGTTGGGGTGTGCGAAGCCAGGCTGGAGGACCATCAATCGGCATGAAAGACTGCCAGATATCCGAGCAAGTGGATTTACCTTCACCCAGCCATTGAGAACTGAGGACATCAACATAATAGGTGGGTTTGTCGACTGAGGTGCTATCTGGGTTAGCAAAATCACCCCAGGGAATCACCCGTACCTTGGCTGTGTAAACCTCGCTGGCATCGCCATAACTCGACTCTGCCCAAAACTCCACGGTTATCCCATCCGTGCCCGTTGGTGTGAGCGGAAGGTCACAGGAACCCCCAGGGCAGCTAAAGCCCATCCCGTTATATCGTCCGACGATTTGGATAATGCTTTCATTTGGCAGGGGTTCAAAACCCTGAAATCTCAGGTAAGGTAAACTGCTGCAGTTGGTCTGACCAGGCTCTTTGTCACAGCCAACAACTGAAATGTAGACCTCAGGTGCCGGCAGGTTGACTTCCACCTCCTTTACGAGGGGTGTCACATTGGCAAGATGCAAATACAAGCCCTTACATTCATCCAATTGCGTGATTTCACCTGTATACATGCAGGCGTTGGTTTGCGTCCACTGCTTTTGAATGGTTGCGCCGCAATAATAGAGCACTTCACTATCGTCCGGCCAGGACTCGTGTTCGGTGTAAACCTGGCAAACCACCGCTGAGGTCTTCCAGGAGAGCAGCCACCATTCATAGAGGGTGTAATCCACCTCGATTTTGATAGTGCGTTTCTTCTCTGAAAAAAGGGTGGGCGAAGTTTCTGCGGGGCTTGCATTAAACATACTTAACAACAAAGCAAGGATCACGAAGATCCTGACAAATCGGTTGATTTTTTGCTTGTTGTTTTCCATTTTTTTACTATAGCACCTGCCCTTTAGGGGTATGGCGTGTCCCAAATAACCGTTGGGAACGGATAAGGCGCATCGCTGGTCGGGCTGGGCTGCGGTGTTTTGGTAGCCGTCTTGGTTACTGTCGGTGTCTGCCCGGGACTTGTTGGCGTCGCTGTCCAGACAGGAGTCGCGGTTGGCACAAAAGCCGCAGGAGGTGTTGGCGTCTTTGTAGGCGCTGCCAATTCCGTCAAACGGGCATCAGCAGTGCGGGTCAACCCTATTACCTCGGTCAGCTGAAACTCATAAGTCAACACGACCGCATTTAATGGTGAGGGTTCAAGAATCGCGCCAACAGCCTGGTTGACCAACTGGCTAATTTTCCCTTCCCTGGGTAAGAGCACCTCTGTGCGGGTCGTATCCGGTAACTGCCAGGTTTCCAGCTCCTCCCAACCCAATACAAAGGTTTTCACTCGTTCCGGGTCGCCCAAACGCAAAGCCAGCGGGATCCGCAAAATCAGATCGAGTAAACTGACGTCGGTTTCCAGGTTTTGATCGTAAGAGGCATACATGACCGGTAGTTTTGCCAACCGTCCCAATTGAACTAATTTTGTAAAGATCAATTGCAGCACTTGTTGCTGCCTGATCGTGCGAAAGATATCATCATCAGCATGGTGAGATACGTAGCACAAGGTTTTTTTCCCATCCATGCTGTGTAAACCCGCCGGTAGTCCTCCACAATCATCCCGAATGGGATAGAGAACGCTCACCTCCAACCCACCCAAGTCATCCACCAGCCAGGTAAACTCGGTCTCATGAGCAACCACATAGCGATCCGGCTGCAGCCCGAAGTTGTAACTTAATGTATCATAGATCAGTTTCGTTCCTCCCAGCGGCCAGGCTGTGTTGATCCTTCCCATTCCATGCCCTGGCAGGTAAAGATAGGTGGAACCGGGGATGGAAATAACACTGGCTTTGGATAGCCGTTCGTTCACCAGCAGTAGGTGGATCGCTTGCGTGCGTCCGCGGGTAGGCAGCGCTTCTTCAGCGCCAAGTAAAAGCCAAACCGTAGTTCCTTCCGGCAGCTCCACTCTATCCGCTGGAGGAGGCGCAGGGGTTGGCCAGGTCTCCAGGGCTGGCGCAAAAGTCGGCCAGGGCGTTGAGGTAGCAGTTGGAGAAGGAGAAGGTGTTGGACTGGCAGTAGAAGATGCTACTACTCCCGCTTCGACTCCCCCAGGTTGACCAGAAGACGGTCGACCCCCATAATTACAGCCTGTAAAGATCAGGCTCAAGGTAAGGAACCCCGCAACAAACGCTAACCACCGCTTGTGATCGGTTGGTAAAGTGCGCTTAATTTCCATAGCATAATAACGGTGTGTTTTGACACTCCATCAGAATACCGATTATAGCATAGCTGATACCAGTTGAGTTATTATCCATCACAAAATCTTTCCATATTCAGTTTCCCCAAATTGATCAAGATTGCTCTTTTTACAGGTTTTTCTGCTCAAATGCTCATGAAAACCATCGCCAGGGTCAGGATGGCGTTGACCACAATCGACCAGCCCCATACCAGGTAGACCACGGTCCTTCCCGTCCGCTCCTGCAGGTATAGGAAAAGCCCGGTCAAGGTGTTCAGGATGCTGAAAAACAGTCCGATCAGGGCAAGTAAAAAGAGCCTGGAGGATGGAACCTGTTCCATGCTTACCCACACCACTCGTTGGAGGAGACCAACAATGATCACCGAAGAAAGGATCAGTACCGCGAAACTGATTGCTCCACCAAGAAGCAGACGCTTTGCCAGGGAATCGTTCATGACACGCTGCCAGAGCATTCTCAGGTTTTCTGACTCAGGTTGAAATTGCTGTAGGCTGCCCAACTGTGAGAGCTGTTTATATGCCTCTGTAAATGCCAGCTTATCCTCCGGGGAGATGACCAGGTAAGCCTGGCTAAGCTTGATCAACACCATTTGGTCGGGAGTTGTGGCAACAAACAGTGTCTTTCCCAGCCCGCTGATGTTTTTTTCTTCATAGTATGAACCTCTGACCAGCTTAAAGCCCAAAGGCAAAGGTGTTTCGAAATCGCTTACTGGATGCACCCATTCCATCTCTCGCATTGGGATCAACTCCCGTCGTAAGCCCCATTTCACCTCCAGCCCTTCACGGGTCAGGCTGTACACCGTGGTGATGATGGTGATAATTCGGTAAACTGCCAATCCGAGAGGAACCAAAAGGAGCAAACCAACCCCAATAAAGACGATGGACAACCATCCCGTACCGGTCATTGACCCACTGATGAGCAGAAAGAGGATGGCGGCAATGAGAAACGCTGCGACCAAGCCGTTGATAACCAGGCTTCTGGTCTTTGGGGGCGAAAAATTCTTTTCCATCCATGAAATTATACATGTACATGCGTTTCGTTGGCAAAACGGCTTGAAATAACAGTGAGTATAAAAAAGACCCGAAGGTATGGATCTTTCGGGTCTCATCAACGCGTTTGTCGATTAATCGACTTTGTATTCCGCGCCTCTATGCAGGGCTTCAATGTTTAGATCTACAAACTTTCTCAACCTCTCAGCGGTGTGCACAACAAGAGCACGCTCAAGAGCATCTTCAGGCAAAGCTTTCATATTGCCTTCCAGTGCACCCAGCAAGATCATGTTAGCAGCGCGTTCATTGCCGAGTTCCTGGGCGATCTTATTCGCCGGGATCATCAGCCAATGTATATCTGTACGGGTTGGCTCATGGTTGACCATCGATTCATTGACAATCAAAAAACCGCCCGGAGCAACCAAAGGTTCGTATTTGTCTAAAGAAGGCAGGTTAAGAGCGATGACAGCACGAGGATGAAGGGCACCTGGGGAACCGATTTCCTCATCAGAAATCACGACCGTACAGTTCGCTGTACCACCGCGCATTTCAGGACCGTAAGAAGGGATCCAGGTGACATGTTTTCCTTCGTCCATTGCCGCGTAGGCGTAAACCTGACCAGCATAGAGCGTACCCTGACCACCAAACCCAGAGATGATTACTTCTGACTGCATCGGTTAGCCTCCTTTTACCATTTCTTCAATAGCAGATGAAACCTTGAAATCGGCGATGGGATATTGCGGGATCATGTATTCCTTCAACCATTCGCGAGCTTTCACGGGGGTCAACCCCCAGTTGGTTGGGCAAGTAGAGAGCAATTCGATGAAGGAAAAGCCCAACCCTCGTTTTTGCACTTCGAAAGCGGTGCGAATGGCTTTCTTGGCGTTGCGAATGTTGCGCGCGTCATGCAGGCTGCGCCGAACGACGTATGAAGCCCCATCAAGAGACGAGATCAACTCAGCTGTTCGAATGGGGTAACCCTGGGTTTCCACATCGCGACCAAGTGGAGAGGAGCTTGTTTTCTGACCAGGCAGCGTGGTGGGTGCCATTTGACCACCGGTCATACCGTAGTTGGTGTTATTGATGAAGAAGACTGTTATTTGCTCACCGCGAGCCGCGGCAGCTACAATTTCGCCCATACCCATGGAAGCCAGATCGCCATCACCCTGGTAGGTAAAGACGGTTTTATTAGGCAAGGTGCGTTTGATGCCGGTTGCCATAGCCGGTGCGCGACCATGGGCGGCTTCAACAAAGTCAAAATCGAAATAGTTATAGGCAAATACCGAGCAGCCAACCGGTGCCACACCGATTGTGTTGTCCAACTCGCCCATTTCTTCCAATACTTCCGCGATCAAACGGTGAGCCACACCATGAGTGCAGCCCGGGCAATAGTGAGTGGTCACATCGGTAAAGCCGTGAGGACGTTCGTAGATTAATTTCACTTCGGTATCAAGCATCTCAGGCTCCTGTTCCAACTAATTCGCGCATCTTTGCCAACCACACCCCACGGGCATCCCGGTTGACATCATGATCGCTGTGAATCATTTCGTCGATAGCAGCATCGATTTCATCCGGATAGGGTACCATGCCGCCCATACGACCATAAAAATGGATCGGAACACGTTTGGCAACAATCGCCGAAACATCATCCAGCATTTGACCATTGTTCATTTCGACCACCAGGAATCCCTTTTTGCCAGAGACCAGGTTGTCCAGGGCCTCTACCGGGAATGGAGAAACTGTGATCGGACGCAAGAGACCAACTTTGATGCCTTTTGCCCGGGCAGCCCGCACCGAGCTCAATGCGATTCTGCCAGCAGTGCCGAAACCAACGACTACGTATTCAGCGTCATCAAGGTAATAACCCTTGTAGCGGACTTCGTCCTTCTCAATTTGCTGCCAGCGGGACATCATTTTTACGTTGAAAATTTCTTGCATGGGTGGATTGATATTGATCGAAGTCAGCACCACGCGTTCACCCTCAGGGTGTTTTGCACCAACCGCCCAGTCTGGCGCTTCGGAACGAAGTGGAGCGAAAGGAGGCAATTCGACTGGTTCCATCATCTGCCCAAGGTAACCATCCATCAGGATGCAGACAACCATGCGGTATTTTTCTGCCAAATCAAAAGCCAAAGCGGTCAGATCCACAGCTTCCTGTACTGAGGAAGGAGCCAGAACGATGAGATGATATTCACCATGCCCACCGCCGTGCACCATTTGAGTGTAATCAGCTTGCGAAGGAGCAATGTTACCCAAACCTGGACCGCCGCGTACGACGTTTACGATCACTGCAGGGAGTTCCGTACCAGATATGTATGAAAGACCTTCCTGCATCAGGCTGACACCAGGGCTGGAGCTTGAAGTCATGGTTCGAAAACCTGTGCAAGCAGCGCCATAAACCATGTTGATCGCACCGAGTTCGCTTTCAGCCTGGACAAATGCCCTGCCAAGCTCTGGCATACGAGCAGACAGATGTTCCAGAAGTTCAGTTTGAGGAGTAATGGGGTATCCGAAATAGGAAACCAGCCCGACCCGCAGCGCGGTCTCGGCTACAGCTACATTTCCTTTGATCAGTTCGAGTGCCATTATTCACCATCTCCTTCTTTTGCTGGTGGCGTGCCTTTGTAGACCGTGATTGCCGCATCCGGGCAAACTACGGCACAAATTCCACAAGCGGTGCATTCCTCAGGATGCAGCATATAAGCGGGGTGATACCCCTTGGGGCTCAGCCGGGACATATCCAGCGCCAGAACATGCGTGGGGCAGTCTGTAACGCAGATTTCACAGGCTTTGCAATACAAGTCGTTTATTTCTACCCATCCCTTAGTGGGCATG
>WOYI010683938.1_pt1 | contig 25614 bp, 25 predicted proteins | sample 6423411 | NCBI WGS metagenome assembly WOYI01 (sample SAMN13441803, study PRJNA592873) | oil field metagenome | biome: oil field; feature: oil-well bore; material: oil-contaminated soil; isolation source: oil-contaminated soil from oil-well borehole | place: Germany: Wietze | collected 2016-10-18 ... | reverse complement strand
CGGATGTTCTCCATCCAGTGGAAGTAGACGTTCTCCCACCGTCGCGGATGGAAGACCACCCTGTCCTCGCGCACGACATCGATCGCCGGAGCTGCGAGCGGCTTCATGTCGACGAACCACTGGTCTGAGAGCCACGGCTCGACGACGGTATGACAGCGATAGCAGTGACCGACCGCGTGCACATGGTCATCGATGCGCACGAGCAGCCCCGCGGCCTCGAGGTCCGCGATCACGCGCTCACGCGCCTCGTAGCGATCCAGGCCCACGTACGGCCCGCCGTCGGCGGTGATCGTCGCGTCCGCGTTCAGGATGTTCAGCTTGGGGATGTCGTGCCGTTCGGCGATGTCGAAGTCGTTCGGGTCGTGCGCCGGCGTGACCTTGACCGCACCCGTGCCGAAGGCCGGGTCGACGTATTCGTCCGCCACGATCGGGATCTCCCTGCCGAGCAATGGCAGTACGATCGTGGCCCCCACGACGGCGCGATACCGATCATCGTCAGGATGCACTGCCACGCAAGTGTCGCCCAGCATCGTCTCGGGGCGCGTGGTGGCCACGACGACGTGGTCGCGGTCGCCCACCGGCTCCTTCAGCGGATAGCGGATATGCCACAGGTGGCTGTCAAGTTCCTCGTGCTCCACTTCGATGTCCGAAAGGGCGGTCGAACACCGTGGACACCAGTTGATGATGCGCTCTCCCCGGTAGATCAGGCCCTTCTCGAACCAGTCGACGAAGACCGTGCGCACCGCGCGCTGGTATGGCTCATCCATGGTGAAATGCTCGTCCGCGTAATCGCAGCTGCACCCCATGCGCTTGAGTTGCCCGATGATGATGCTGCCGTGTTCTTCGCGCCACTCCCAGCACATCTCGACGAATCGCTCGCGACCGACATCGTGGCGCGAGAGCCCCTGCGCCGCGAGCTTCTGTTCCACCTTGTTCTGCGTGGCGATCCCGGCGTGATCGGTGCCGACGACCCATCTGGTGGGTCGGCCTGACATCCGCGAGCGGCGGATGACCACGTCCTGGATCGTGTTGTTCAGCGCGTGCCCCATGTGAAGGGAACCGGTGACATTTGGCGGCGGGATCACCACGGTGAACGGCCTATCACCTTCCGGTGCCTGAGCAAAGTAGCCGCCCTCGGACCAGCGGCCGAAGATCCGGCCCTCAACTGTGTCAGGGTCGTACGCCGTCGGCATCTCGGTCATGGGCTACGTGACATCCTTTCGAATCAGGTTGAATCTGGATTCTACGACAAACCGGGCCCACAGCTCAGCGCGTCCGTCGCAGGAATCCTGCCGCCTGCCACATTTCGCGCGTTCATGCGCCGCATTCGCGCCAAGATGGGCAATAATGTGAATGAAGGCACGAGGCGGCCTGCCCTGGAAGGCGGTGGCAGCAAGAATGGCTGACTGCGAACTCAGCGACACCTGCCTGTTCTTCAACGATCAGATGGCTGATATGCCGTCGATGTCCAGCATCATCAAGGACCGCTACTGCAAAGGCAGCAACACACTCTGCGCGCGGCACATGGTCTTCCGCGTCCAGGGACGCGAAGCTGTACCGAAGGACCTCTACCCGAGTCAGATCGAACGAGCGGACGAGATCCTCGGCAACCGGTAGCCCACGCCACAAGCGATGAAACGAGGGCCCCGCATATGCGTGGCCCTCGTCATGCGTGGATCGACCGTGAGTGCGCTATGCGCTCGCATCCGCCGCCGCACGTAGCGTGAGCATGGGCGGCACAGCGCCACGAACGACCTCCTCGGTGATCGTCACGCGCTCCACGTCCTCCCGGCTGGGAAGCTCGTACATGGTGTCCAGCAGGAGCGTCTCGAGGATCGAGCGCAGACCCCGCGCACCGGTCTGCCGCGAGATGGCCTGAACGGCGACTTCCGTGAGCGCCTCGGGCGTGAAGACGAGATCCACGCCTTCCATCTCGAACAACCGCCGGTACTGCCGTACGAGGGCGTTCTTCGGCTCGGTCAGGATGCGCACGAGTTCATCTTCGTCGAGCTCTTCGACGTGGGCGGTGACCGGGATGCGGCCGATGAACTCGGGGATGAGACCGAACTTGTGCAGATCCTCGGGGAGCACCTGGGCGAGCAGGACGCCGGTGTCGTGCTGATCGGCCTCGTGGATCTCTGCGCCGAAGCCGACGCCCTTCTTGCCTATGCGGTCCGCGACGATCTTCTCAAGACCGACGAACGCCCCACCGAGGATGAACAGCACATTGGTCGTATCGATCTTGATGAGTTCCTGCTGCGGGTGCTTCCTCCCGCCCTGGGGCGGCACTGAGGCCTCGGTGCCCTCGACGATCTTGAGCAGCGCCTGCTGCACACCCTCGCCCGACACGTCGCGGGTGATCGAGAGGTTCTCGGCCTTGCGCGCGATCTTGTCGATCTCGTCGATATAGATGATGCCGACCTCGGCGCGCGGGATGTCGAAGTCCGCAGCCGTGATGAGTTTGAGCAGGATGTTCTCGACGTCCTCGCCGACGTACCCGGCCTCGGTGAGCGTGGTGGCATCGGCGATCGCGAACGGCACCTTCAGGATGCGGGCGAGCGTCTGGGCAAGAAGCGTCTTGCCGCAGCCCGTGGGCCCCAGGAGCATGATGTTGCTCTTGGCGATCTCAACAGCGTCGCTGCCGCCATCTGCCGCACAGCGCATGCGCTTGTAGTGGTTATAGACGGCGACGGACAGGGTCTTCTTCGCCAGGTCCTGGCCCACCACGTAGTCATCGAGCGCCGCCAGGATCTCCTTCGGCGTTGGCAGATCCTCTTCAGGAACCTTGGCGACGGGCTCCGTCGGCTCCTCGTCGACGATGTCGCAGCACAGGTCGATGCACTCATCGCAGATGTAGACATTCGGGCCCGCGACGAGCTTACGGACCTGATGCTGCGGCTTGCCGCAGAAGGAGCAGACCAGCCGCTCGTTGTCGTCGTGACGATCCATGACTGGCTATCAGCCCTCTTTCGTTGCAGCGCGCTTCTCGAAGACCGCGTCGATGATGCCGTACTTCTTCGCTTCCTCGGCCGTCATGATGTTGTCCCGCTCGGTGTCCGTATGGATCTTCTCCACAGTCTGACCCGTGTGACGCGACATGATGAGGTCGAGGGCTTCCCGGATGCGCAGCATCTCCTTGGCCTGAATCTCGATATCGGTGACCTGGCCCTGCGTGCCTCCCCACGGCTGGTGGATGAGCACCCGGCCGTTCGGCAGCGCGAAACGCTTGCCGGCCGCGCCTGACGCGAGCAGCACCGCAGCGGCAGACGCGCACTGCCCGATGCAGATCGTGGACACGTCTGAGCGGATGTACTGCATCGTGTCGTATATGGCGAGCGCCGAGGTGACGGAGCCTCCGGGGGAGTTGATGTACAGACTGATGTCTTTGCCCGGGTCCTCGCTCTCAAGGTGCAGGAGCTGCGCGATCACGAGGTTGGCGCTGATGTCATCGATCTCCGTCCCGAGAAAGACGATACGCTCGTTGAGCAGCCGGGAGAAGATATCGAAGCTCCGCTCGCCGCGCGATGTCTGCTCGACGACGATCGGGACGAGCGCCTTGGGTTCGTTGCTCATGACTGCTCCTCTTCCACTACGGCAACCGAATCAATCAGCCACTTGAGCGCTTTCCTGTGCATGATCTGCTCGCGCACTATCGGCAGCGCGCCGTTAGCCGCGAGGTTCTCGCGGAGTGTCGCCGCCGCCGTCTCGTCCCCGCCGGCGATCTCACGGACGGCGTCATCGAGATCGGTATCGGTGATCTCGATCTTCTGGGCGCGGAAGAGCGCCTCCAAGGCGAGCTCCTCGCGAACACGCTGGTCGGCCTGCACCCTGAGGTCGTTCTGCATCTGCTCCGGAGTCACGCCGGTCATCTGGAGGTACTCCTGAACCGAGATGCCGCGTCCCTCGAGCGTCTCGAAGAACTCGCGCAGCATGGAATTCGCGCGGCTCTCGATCATCTCCTCGGGCACGTCGCCCTCGAGGCGCTCGATGAGCGCACGAAGCGCCGCAGTCTCGATCTCCCGCATGTGTGCGGCTTCCTTCGCGTCGTCGAGCCCCTTGCGCACATCGGCGCGGTACTCGTCCATCGAGTCGAAGCCTCCGGCGCTCGCCGCGAACTCGTCGTCGAGGGCGGGAAGGACCTTCGTCTTGACCTCATGCACGTCGATCTCGAAACGCGCCTGCTTGCCGACGAACTCCTCGTTCGAGCTGGTCTCGGGGATTACGAACTCGGCGACGGCCGAACTTCCGGGCGCGGCGCCGATGATCGCGGCGTCGAACTCGGCGGGCATCATCCCACGGCCGAGTTCGTAAAGGTACTTGTCGACGGTGTTGCCCTCGTACGCCTCTCCGTCAACCGTGCCGACGAATGAGATCAGTGCGAAATCGTTCTCGCCCACCGCCTGATCTACCGCCTCCAGCGTGGCGAAGCGCTCGCGCGTGTACTCGATCTGAGCATCAACCTCACGGTCTGACGACACCCGCGAGGGAACGGTCACTTCGAAGGACTCTGTCGCCGAGAGGGTGAGCTCCGGCCGCAGGGACACCTCGGCCGAATACGTGTAGTCCGCACCCTCCTCGATCATCGCGAGCTCGCCGACGTCGGGCTGGCCCAGCGTCCGCACGTTCTCCTGCGAGATAGCGCGACCGTAGGAGTCGGATACGACGTCCTCCTGTGCCTCGGCGAGCACGGCCTCGCGGCCGACGTGCATGTCGATCACCGGACGCGGCGCCTTGCCGGGGCGGAAGCCGGGTATGCGCAGCTTCTTACCGATAACCGCGTAGGAGTTGGCGATCGCCGCGTCCACGTCGGCTGCCGGTACCGTGACCGTGATCTTGACCCGGTCGTCTTCAAGACGTTCAACGCTCGTCTGCAAGTGTCCTCCTCATGAGCAGTGATGTTCGTCACGGGCGCTCAACGCCCGATTCGTTCGGTCAATGGTGCGGGCGAGAGGACTCGAACCTCCACGAGTTTCCCCACCGGGACCTAAACCCGGCGCGTCTGCCAGTTCCGCCACGCCCGCCCTTCGAGAGCATCCGTATATGATAGCAAAGGCCGGAAGCGTAGCACGCCTCCGGCCTTTGCCAAAGCGAATGTCAGACCATGCGTCCTGAGGACGCCCGTCGCGCGGATCGCCCGACGGATCGCGCGACCTCAGTGCACGTACAGCCGCGTGGCCATCGGGTAGGGCCAACCGCTGCCATGCGCTGTCGTGCCGCCACGGTAGTTCCAGAACCAGTGCGCACGGTCGATGTCCTCGGGGTACGCCAGTTTGATGCATCCCTCCGACCGGTAGTCGACGTCCCCCTCCCAGCACTTCGGGTCGTCACCGGCGGTGGGGTTGTACTGGCCGTTGTACATCGTCCCCTCAGTATGGATGAACAGGCCCGCGCGAAGGTCACCGCTCGTGCCCCGCTTGCCGGACAGATACCAGACGCGCCCCCAGATCCGGGTGCCGTTGTAGTTGTCCCAGTGACCACGCACCGGATAGAAGCCAGCAGGCAGCCAGCCGTTGGTCCCATCATCCGGGCGAAGCCCCGACCCAGCGCGCCAGTACGTCGCGTGGATCGGCGGGACATCGTTCACGATGCAGCCCCACGCCAGAGGCCCGTTGGTGTTCGAGCCGTTGCGTGCGTAGTCGCCGTGCCGACGAGACAGTCATACCCCGCGGGGTTCACCACGACCCTAACCGGAACCAAACGGGTCCGCGACGGCAGACGACCGGCCCCGAAGGACCGGTCGTCTGAGGAGATCGTTCTACGGCTCCTCACCCGGCAGGAAGGTCAGTTCGTGGCCGGTGATCTTCCACGTGCCGTCTTCGCGAACCAGTGTGTACCGCTCGTGCGCGGTGTTCTCCGGCGTGAAGGTCTTGCCCTCCATGATGAATCGGCCCCACCCCCTGATGTCCGCCTCGAAGACCGCAGTGTCGCCATTCACTTGAATGGTGACGTTGCGGATCCAGCGCATCCCGCCGCCCAGGTCCCGATAGCCGTTCGGTCCCTGCCGATCGATCTCCCTCTGCATGAGCTCGATGCGGTTCTTGAGGATCGGTGATTGGTCACTGTACACCTCACTTAGGCTCGCGATCACGCCCTCATGCAGCATGCTGCTCACGTCCGCGGGGACATCTGTGGTCGGCTCGCTACGGTACGGCTCAGGTAGCATCGTGGAGCCTCCGTGCGTGAGTTCGAAAGCCTTGATGACAACGTCTTGGATCTCCTGCTCGTCACGCATCTGCTGCTTGTCCTTCGCGCCCATCGTGGTCGCCAGAACGGCGATCAGCCCGACGACAAGTACGGTGGATGCGATCATCGCAGGAAGCGTGGGCCTGTATCGAGTGAGGTTCATCTTCATACCCTCCTACAGTGGGCGGACCATCGTGATCCGCGTCGTCCGCCAGTCCTCGTTATACGGGAGCAAGTGCCAGATCGAGTGGTGGCGGTCCTCGGTGTGCTGATCTGTGAGGTCGCCACTGAGACCGGTCACCGGATCCCTGCCGGCACCGACACGAATCCCGGCGTGATCCTTGCTGCCGTTGCCCTCCCAATCGTAGTAGAGGAGATCACCGAGGAAGCCTTGAGGCGTATACGAGGGTGGCACCGGGGAACTCGTTGCAGAGTTCCAGTCCCAGGTAGCGAGGTAGACCCCCGACGGGTTCTCCATCATGTAGTTGTACGAGAAGCTGCAGTTCACCCAGCTCATGGTCGAGTCCCACCCGAGCCACGTCTTCTTCGTCCACCACTGTAGCGCCTCGGTGGCGCCGGTGTAGTCGAACGTCTTCTTCCCGCCAGAGGCGTCGTGGAGCGACTGGCTCACGAAGTTGCAGCAGTCGTTCTTCGGGGCGTCGTACGCCGGGTTGCGCGGCTTGGAGGTGTTCGACGACCAGCGCTCCGCGTAGGCCACCGCCGCCCCGTAGTCGTAACCCGCCTGGCTCGCGGCGGGGACGTAGAAGGCCGGACCCTCGTAGCTGTAGACCGAGGACAGGTTGACGATGACCTGGTCCCGCTCAGTCGCACTGGCGGTGTAGAAGTGCGAGCCCAGGTTACGGTGATAGAAGCGGTACACCGGGATCGCACCCGCGGCCGGGACTGCGCTCACGTTGTAGGCCACTCCCTCGTAGCGGTAGACCGAGGACAAGGACACCATCACGCTGTTCTTCTCCGCTTCGCTGGCCGTGTAGAAATGCGAGCCGTTCACCAGGTTGTAGAAGCGATGGAGCCCCTGGTTCGCCGCAGGTGACGCGTAGTCGACGGTCCATACGACACCTTCGTACCGGTAGATGTTCGAGAGGCGGGTCCACAGATTGACTCGCTCCGCGTCGCTGGCGGTGTAGAAATGGGCTCCGTTCGATGTGTTGTAGAAGCGATACACATTCACCGGTACCGCCGCGTGAGCTGGCGAAGCGGTCACAATGAGCAGCATCAGCACCGCCGAGACGACCGCGCGACGCCGAATCGGCGGAGGTGCTCCCATCCCCCGACCACTCGGCGTTCCACTCCAGCGGACAGACCGAATCCCCCTACACCCGCGCATGCGCTCCCCCTTCCGATCGGATCGATTCGCGGAACCACGAGCCGGAGCAGTGAGAGGGACACCGGCCGGGCCATGAGTGCCGCCGACACCGAGAGTAGCCCGAGGGGTGTAGCCGCCCTTAAACGCGATCTAAACGGCAACAGACCCCGGCGGCTTCAGCCGCCGGGGTCTGTTCGCTGGTGTATTGGTGGGCCGTATAGGGATCGAACCTATGACCTTGGGATTAAGAGTCCCCTGCTCTACCAGCTGAGCTAACGGCCCGAACGCTCGCATATTGTACCCGCTGTCGCGCCGAATGCAAATGGCGTCCGGTAACGACCGCACAACCGGCGCATCGGCTACGACAGTCCCACGACGTTCCCTTCGGCATCGATGTCGATGTGCTCCCCCGAAGGAGTGCGCGGCAGACCGGGCATCGTGGTGATGTCGCCACACAGTGCGTAGACGAATCCCGCTCCCGCCGAGACACGCACGTCACGCACGGGAAGCCGCCAGCCCGCCGGAGCGCCCTTGAGCTTCGGGTCGTGGCTGAGGGACAGGTGCGTCTTGGCCATGCAGACGGGAAGGGAGTAGAGGCCCGCGTCGCTGATGGCCTGCATCGCCTTGGATGCTTCAAACGAGAAGTCGACGCCGCCTGCGCCGTAGATCCGCGTAGCGATCGACGCGATCTTCTCCCGGATGGGCGCATTGCTCGGGTAGGAGAACGTGAGGGACGACGGCTCCTCGCACGCACGCCCCACCACCTCGGCAAGAAGAAGCCCTCCACGCGCGCCCTCGGCGTGCATTCGGTGCGTGACCACATCGAATGCGCCCGCGTTCCGAGCCGCCTCTTCGATGAGGGCGTGCTCGGCGAGCGTGTCAGTCGGGAACGCGTTGATCGCCACCACGACCGGGATGCCGAACGCCCGCACGTTCTCCACCTGCTTCACAAGGTTGGGCATGCCCGCGGCGAGTGCGTCGAGGTCCTCGGCGAGCAGACCTGGGTCGAGGTCGCGGCCCGGTTTGACTTCGAAACGCCCGGAGTGCGCCTTGAGCGCTCGCACGGTGCAGACGAGCACGGCCGCGTCGGGCGCGAGCCCCGATGCACGGCACTTGATGTTCACGAACTTCTCGGCGCCCATGTCCGCACCGAAGCCGGCCTCGGTGATCACGTAGTCGGCAAGCTTGAGCGCGATGCGGTCAGCAACGATCGAGCTGTTGCCGTGTGCGATGTTCGCGAACGGGCCCGCATGCACGAACGCCGCTCCCCCATCGAGGTTCTGCATGAGGTTCGGCTTGATGGTCTCCCTCATGAGCACGGTCATGGAGCCCGCGACCTTGAGGTCCTCGGTGGTGACCGGCGCCCCCTCGAATGTCCGGCCGACGATGATACGACCGATGCGTGCCCGCAGGTCCCCGATGTCCTCGGCAAGCGCGAGGATCGCCATGAGCTCGCTCGCAACGGTGATCTCGAAGTGTGACTCACGCGGATTGCCGTCAGCGCGCCCGCCGAGGCCGATCACCACGTTGCGCAGCACGCGGTCCGAGATGTCGAGCACCCGCGGCCAGCTGATCGCATGCGGATCGATCCCGAGCGCATTGCCGTGGTAGATGTGGTTGTCGATGAACGCTGCGCATAGGTTGTGCGCGGCCGTGATGGCATGCACGTCGCCCGTGAGGTGCAGGTTGATGTCCTCCATCGGCACGACCTGCGCGTAACCGCCCCCCGCCGCGCCTCCTTTGATGCCGAAGACCGGACCCAGCGACGGCTGCCGGATGCACGAGACCGCCGAATGACCCGCCGCGCGGAACGCCTGCCCCAGCCCGACGGTGGTGAGCGTCTTGCCCTCGCCGAGCGGTGTGGGCGTGATGGCCGTGACGAGCACGTACCGGCCGTTCGGCGCATCCTTGAGCCGTTCAAGGCACGTGAGCGTCACCTTCGCCTTGTGCCGTCCGTTGGGTTCGACCTCGTCGGGCAGCAGGCCGAGCTCCTCGGCGATGGCGCGCGCGGGACGCACCGTGGCTGCGTGGGCGATCTCGATGTCTGAGAGCATCTGTGGCTCCTCGGTGTGTGCGAAGACTCCGTGATGAGTGTAGCCGAGCACGGTACGCGGATAACACGATGGCCCGCACGGGGGCGGGCCATCGAGCGTGTTTCATGGGGTGGGTAACGGGACTTGAACCCGCGGCCTCCGGAGCCACAGTCCGGCGCTCTAACCAACTGAGCTACACCCACCATGTGGTGTCTGGCACGCCCGGAGGGATTCGAACCCCCGACCTAGAGATTAGAAGTCTCCCGCTCTATCCAGCTGAGCTACGGGCGCGTATGCGAGCGCCTCCGAAGTGCCGAGTGAGAACGGTACCTGCGGCGCCCTATGTTGTCAATCGGCGCGCACACGGCGTGCCGAGGGTGAGGCTGGAGCGGCGGACGGGACTCGAACCCGCAACAATCAGCTTGGAAGGCTGATGCTCTACCAATTGAACTACCGCCGCGTACTGGTCGGGCCGACAGGATTCGAACCTGCGACCCTCTGCTCCCAAAGCAGATGCGCTACCAAGCTGCGCTACGGCCCGACCTCGAACCCGAGCGAAGCCCTCGCGGACCGTGTGCTCGAGAGCATCGCCAAGTATACGGGGGAGCGTGGAAGTGGGCAAATGGGTGACAGCGACGTCCGCGACACTCAGCGTCTCAGCCGCCGAGGGTCGCCCTGAGCGCTCGCAACGCCGCGCCGCGGTGGCTGATCGCGTTCTTCTCCTCGAGGCTGAGTTCGGCCATCGTGCACCCGGGCGTCGCCTGTGGCAGGAAGAGCGGATCGTAGCCGAAACCGTTCTGCCCCCGGGGCAGGAACCCGATGGCCCCTTCGCACGCACCCTCCGCGACCGTCTCGTGACCGTCCTCGCCCACGAGCACGATCACGCTCCTGAATCGAGCGATCCGGTCCTCGGCGGGCACATCCTCGAGCTCGACGAGCAGGCGCGCATTGTTGGCGGCGTCGCCACCACCGCAGCAGTCGTCGGCGTAGCGGGACGAGTACACGCCCGGCGCACCGCCGAGCACTTCGACTTCCAAACCGCTGTCGTCAGCGAGCGCCGCCAGGCCGAACGCCTCGTGGTAAGCGTGCGCCTTGAGTCGCGCGTTGGCGATGAAGGTGGTGCCGGTCTCCTCCACATGGAGCGGTTCCGCGCCGATGTCAGCGGCCGTCACGAACTCCCAACCGTCGAGCGGCAGCGCCGAGCGGATCTCCTCGAGCTTCCCGCGGTTGGACGTGGCCACGATCACTCGACGGACCTCAGGCGCGCTCACTGAACACCTCGAGGTCCTCGGCGATCACCTTGCGCTGCAGCGCGACGAGTTTCGCGGTGCCCTCGCCGGCGAGATCGAGCAGTTCGTCGAGACGTGCACGATCGAATGGCGAGCGCTCGCCGGTGCCTTGCACCTCGATGAAGCGGCCTTTGCCGTCGCAGACGACGTTCATGTCGACTTCGGCGATGCTGTCCTCGCCATACTCGAGGTCCAGACACACGACGCCGTCCACGACACCGACCGATGTGGCGGCCACATAGTCCAGCACCGGTAGCTCGGCGATCTTGCCCGCCTGCCGCCACGTGTTGAGCGCGTCGTGTACGGCGATGAACGCGCCCGTGATGGCGGCGGTGCGCGTGCCGCCGTCGGCCTGGATCACGTCGCAGTCGACGTTCAGCGTGTACTCGCCGCCCAGACCGCCCATGTCGATGACGGTGCGCAGTGAGCGCCCGATGAGCCGCTGGATCTCGTGCGTGCGACCGCTCGGCGCACCCAGGGAGACCTCGCGGCGGCTGCGCGTGTGGGTAGACGCGGGGAGCAGCGAGTATTCGGCGGTCACCCAGCCCAGCCCGCTCCCCCGTCGCCAGCCCGCGACGGTATCGGCGAAGTTCGCCGCGCACAGCACCTTGGTATCGCCCAGCTCGAACAGACACGAGCCGTGCGCGTGCTTGAGGTAGCGCCGTGTGATCGTGACGGGCCGCATCTGGTCGATGCCCCGGCCTTCGGAACGCTGCATGGACGTGTTCTCCCTACTGCTCGATGTCAAGCGAGTCCATCTCATCGGCCACGATAACACGGCCGCTGAAGACGGCTGCCGCATCGGCACGCGCAAGGGCGCGGTCCACCGTGGGCCACAGGTGCGTGAGCACGACCGTGTGCGCTCCGCACTCTTCCGCGAGCGCAGCGGCCTCCCCGGGCGTCATGTGCGGTGCGCGGCCTGCGAACTCCTGCGGCAGCGTCGCGTCGGCAAGCAGCACCGAAGCACCGCTGGCGGCGGCCTTCACCGCATCGCCCGAACGCGTGTCCGACGTGTAGCACAGCCGCCCGTCACCATCGTCGACGACGAACGCCAGGGTGAGCCCGACGTGATCGACCGGCCGCGGCGTGACCGTGAGTCCGCCGACATGGACCGCCTCGCCTGACACGAGCTCGCGGACTTCGAAAGCCTCGGCGAGCTCTCGCGCGCCGTGCTCGGTGAGTGCGGCCGACATGAGCGCGAAGAGGCCCTCAGGCAGGTAGAGCGGCAGCGGCGGCAAGGGGCCGGCGGGAGCGTAGCGCAACGCCGCCTCGAGCGCGTAGACGTCCGCGAAATGATCGATGTGCGCGTGGGTGATGAAGACCGCCGAGAGTGCCGTGGGCTCGAGCACCCGGCCGAGGTTCGACAGGACGCCGTTCCCGCAGTCCAGGAGCACCGCGGTATCGCCCGAGCGGACGAGGTGGCCCGCACAGGCCCTTCCCGCGTCTGGATAGGACGCGGCACTGCCGAGTATCGTCAGCTGCACGTGAGACCCTTCTCGAACGCCGTCTCGGCCATACGGAGATCATCAGTGAGTAGCGCGACAAACTCGGAGACCGCCACGTGCTCCGCTGCCGGGACCGGGCGCCCCAGCACACGTGCGCCGAGCCCGGTGAACTCCGCCGCATCGCCGGTCGTCACGAACCGCTCGGTGCGGCTGCCACCCGGACCTGCGAGGTGCCCACGCGCGGCGAGCGTTTCGGCGACCTCGCGCGCTGTCTCCTCAGCCGAGGAGATCAGGCGCACGTTCGATCCCATGACCTGCTGGATCGGGGCGGCGAGCAGCGGGAAGTGCGTGCAACCGAGCACGAGCGTGTCGATGCCGCTGCGCTTGAGTGGGTCGAGATAGTCGCGCGCCATCTCGTAGAACGACGGGCGGATGTAGATGTCGCCCATCTCGGCCAGCCACTCCTCGAGGCTGCCGTCGCCCAGGCGCAGGCCCTGCTCGACGACGTCCACGAAGCGCGGTGTCGCCGCCGAGAAGACCGTCACGCCTGCGTCGAGGGCACGCACAGCCGAACTGTACGCGCCCGAATCGATCGTGCCGAGCGTGCCGATCACGCCCACCCGACGATTGACGGTGCTCTTGACCGCCGCACGCGCGCCGGGCTCGACGACGCCGATGACCGGCACATCGAAGACGCTCTGGGCAAGCGCGAGTCCGGCCGCGGTGGCGGTGTTGCACGCGATCACGATGAGCTTCACGCGCTGTCCGGTGAGCCACTGACCGATCTGAAGCACGAACTCACGCACCTCGGCGGGATCGCGTGGGCCGTAGGGGCAGCGGGCCGTGTCACCGACGTAGATGATGCTCTCGCCGGGCAACACGCGCGTGACCTCGCCGACCACCGTGAGGCCGCCGAGACCGGAGTCGAATATGCCGATGGGTAGTTCGCGCATGCGTCCGAGTATAGCCGTCGGGCGTCGCCCCTACACGGGAACGACGAGCCGCTCGATCTCGGCGGCGATCTCGTGTACCGGCAACACGGTGTCGGCGGCGCCCGCATCGATCGCGGCCTTCGGCATGCCCCACACCGTTGAGGTCGCTTCATCCTGGCAGATCGTGGGTCCGCCGACGTCATGCAGGTACTTGAGGCCGCGTGCACCGTCGGTACCCATGCCGGTGAGCAGCACACCGAGCGCCTGTCTGCCGTACGAGCGTGCCGCCGACTCGAAGAGCGTGTCGGCCGATGGTATGTACAGCTGTCCGGCCTTCGGGTCGGTGAACCGCGTCACCGCGCCATCGATCTCCATGTTGCGACCGGTGTTCGCGATGTACGCGACGCCCGGCACGACCGGCCCGCCGTCCACCGCGGGTATGACCTTGATCTTGCAGCCCGCGTCAAGCCAGCTCGCCAGACCGGGCACAAAGCCCTCGGCTATGTGCTGCGCGATGATCACGGGCAACGGAAAGTCCGGTGCGAAGCGGCCGAGCACGTTCAGCAATGCCGATGGGCCGCCCGTGGAGGAGCCGATGGCCACCAGTTGCACCTTGCCGCCCCGCGGCCGGAAGTGCTGGCGCTCGGGTGAGGCGCGATGGATCGGATCGCGCCGACCACGGATATGCGTGATCACCTTCACCCGGGCAAGGATCTTCACCTTGCGGATGATGTCGTGACCGATCGCCTCGAGGGCGGCCCAGTCGCGCGGTTCCGGCTTCTTGATCACCTCGAGTGCACCGACCGCGAGCGCGTCGAACGCGCGGCCCATACCCTCGCCGTAGACCGACGACGACACCACCAGGATCGGCGTCGGCGTGTACGCCATGATCCGCTCGGTCGCCTCGAGCCCGTCCATCTTAGGCATGTGGACGTCCATCGTGACGAGGTCGGGACGCAGCCTCGTGACCATATCGACGGCTTCCTGACCGTTCGATGCGGTGCCGACCACCTCGATCGACCCGTCGCTGGCCAGGATCTGACTGAGCATCTCCCGGGCAACGAGCGAGTCGTCGGCTATCAGCACTCTGATGGGCCCGTTGGCGCCGACTGCGTTGTCGGTGCTCATCGGCTATCGGATCAATCGTTCGACGGTGTCGAGCAGCGTGTCTTGATTGAAGACCGACTTCGTGATGTAGGCATCAGCGCCCGCATCGATACCCTCGGCCTTCTCCTCATCACGCTCGAGTGAGGTGACGATGATGACGGGGATCGACTTCAGCGTGTCGTCCGACTTTATGGCTCTGGTGAGCTCGAAGCCGGTCATGTTGGGCATCTGCACGTCGGTCACCACGGCGTCGAGATCCAGCCCCTCGCGCAGACGCGCAAGGCCCATCGCGCCATCGGTCGCGGTCTCGACCTCGAACCCGGCGGCCTCGAATATCGACCGCTCGAGCTCGCGCGTGGTGAACGAATCCTCGCAGATCAGCACGCGTCTCGGCCCTCTGGCCTCGGCCTCCTGTGCGACCCCGCCGGACCGGCGGGCCCGCACGCCGGTGAGCTGGCGTCCGTTCGTCATCAGGTCGGGGACGTTCAGTATCGGTACGACCTCCCCGGCGCCGAGGATCGTCACGCCCGCGACGTTGTCGACCTGCTTGAGATGCGTGCCGAGGGTCTTGATGACGATCTGCTGCTCGCCGACGAACTCATCGACGATCATGCCGAGGCGGTGTCCCGAGAACCCGAGTGTCGCCACCGGGATCTTGAGGCTGGCTTCATCGCCGTTCGAGTCGATGCCGAGGATGTCCCGGAGGTGAACCAGGGGAACAGTGCGCCGTTGGCGACGGATGACCTCGTGACCCTCGACCTTGATGATCGACGAGCGCTCGATCCGCGACGTCTCCTCGATCGATGAGGTCGGCAGCGCGAAGGTCTGCCCACCCACGCGCAACAGGAGCGCCCGGATGATGGCGAGCGTGAGCGGGATCGTGAGCCGGAAGGTCGAGCCCTTGCCGAGCTCGGATTCGACGTCGAGCGAGCCCTTGAGCCGCTCAACGACGTACTCGCGGACGACATCCATCCCGACACCGCGGCCGGAGATCTCGGTGATGATGGCCGCGGTGGAGAAGCCCTTCTCGAAGATCAGGTACCGGGCCTCGCGATCCGACATCGACTTGGCTTCGGACTCGGTGATGTAGCCCTTGCGCGTTGCGGCCGCCTTGACTTTCTCAGGATCGATGCCCGCGCCGTCGTCGGCGACCTCGATGATGATGTGGTCGCCCTCCTGCCGTGCACTCAGCGTGATCGTTCCCTTCGCGGGCTTGCCCGCCGCAACGCGCTCGGCTGCGGGCTCCACGCCATGGTCGACCGCATTGCGCATGATGTGCACGAGCGGGTCGTTGATCTCCTCGAGAACCTTCTTGTCGAGCTCGGTGTCACCACCTTCGATGATGAGGTCGACATCCTTCTTGTACATACGCGCCAGGTCGCGCATCGCGCGGGGGAACGTGTTGAACACCGTGCTGACGGGGAGCATCCGCAGCTCCATGGCGCGCTCCTGAAGATCGCCGACGACCGCCGATGTGCGCGATGTGTCGTCCGCATAGTCCTTGGCGAGCGCGCTGAGATCCTTGCGCTGGGCCACGAGAAAGTCGTCGAGCGCGCGGACGTCTATCTCGAGCGCACTTTGATCCTCGATCGATAGCACGCTGAGCGCCGTCTTGATCCTGCCCCACGTCTGCAGCGCATCGACCGCACGGACGGACACCACACGCATGTCGCGGACCCGTTGTTGCGCCTTGATCTGCCCGATGACGACCTCGCTCACCAGGTTCAGCAGCCGGTCGACCTGGCTCGTCCGGATGCGGACCGTCGTCTGCTCCTTGCTGTGGAGCTTGTCATCGCGCTGCACCGCCTGGGGTGCGCGCGCGCCGTGTTCGAGTTCGGTCCCTGCGTCCTCGGTGTCGGCATGCTCCTCGGCGGTGACCGGCTCCGGGGCAGGCTTCGCCTCTGTCGCCGCAGGCTTCTCGGCTGCATCTGTGGCCCCCTGCGATACGGGGGCGGGTGCCGGCGCGACCTCAGCTGCGTCGCCCGGGGACCCCGCCAGTACGGTCAAGCGCGTGGTCACTCCCTCAAGATCGATGTCGGATGCCGAGCCCTTGCCCGCGTGCTCGGCCAGGAAGACCACGCAGTCGAGCGCTTCGAAGAACGTGTCGGTCATGTCGCCGGTGTAGGCCATCCCTCCGTCGCGGACCTTGACCATCACGTCTTCCATGCGATGTGCGATATCGGAGATCTCGATCAGACCCACCATGCGCGACGAACCCTTGAGCGTGTGCGCGTCTCGCAGCCACTGGTCGATCAACGGACGGTTCGAAGGATCCGCCTCAAGATTGATGATGCCTTCGTTCAGGCGCTGCAGGAGGTCGGTAGCCTCCTCCTGGAACTTGGCGATGAAAGCCGAACGGTCGAACTCGACCATCGATATCTCCTTCGTGCGGACGAGCCGATGGCTACTGGTTGACCACCCTGAACGCCGCTCCGATGTGGCTGGACTCCTTCGCGATGCCGGAGAGCTGATCGGCGGCGCCCGCGACCTGACGCGAGGCGGACGCGGTCTGCTGCGCGACCGCCGCCACCTCGTGCATGGCCTTGACCACCTGCTCTGTGGCACTGCGCTGCTGCTGGGTCGCAGCCGATATCTCCTTCGCGGCGATCGTGGTCTGCTCGATCGTCTCGAGGATCTGATCGAAGCTCTGGCCGGTGGTGTGCGCCAGATCGACGCCGCTCTGCACCTGCTTCATCTCCTGCTCTGTGGAGATGACCAGGTCGTTCGCGGCGCCCTGGATCTCGGTCATGATCGTCTCGATCTCGCCGGTGGAGTCCACCACCGACTCGGCGAGCTTGCGGATCTCGACGGCGACCACGCTGAAGCCCTTGCCGGCCTCGCCTGCACGCGCGGCCTCGATCGCGGCGTTGAGCGCGAGGATCTTCGTCTGGTCGGCGATGCTGTTGATGATCGACAGCACCTGTCCGATCTGCTGGCTCCGCTCGCCCAGCTGCAGGATCTTCGCTGCGGAGGACTGGGAGCGGGTCTTGATCGACTCCATCGAGTCGAGTGTGTTCATGACCGCCTGCTGACCGCTTTCGGCGTTGCCGAGCGATGTCTCCGCCATCCGGACCACCTCGCTGGCGTTCTCGGCGATCTGACGGTACGTCGCGGCGAGCTCCTCCATGGTGGCGGTGGTCTGGCTGATCGATGCCGCCTGCTCCGCAGCACCCGAGGCCTGCTGCTCGGTCGCCGAGAGGATCTCTCCCGACGCTCCCGCGAGGCGCGTGGAGGAGTCCTGCATCTGATTGATCAGGTAGATGATCAGATCGAGCATCTGGTTGTACGAACGCGACAGCACCCCGAACTCGTCCTTCGCGTCCGCAGAGACCTTGTGGCCGATCTCACCCTCACACGCACGCTTGATGCTGTTCACGACCTCGTAGAGCGGGACCATCATCCGATTACCCATCTGACGCTGGAAGAAGGCCAGTCCGATGACGACGACGACGAAGATGAGCACCATCAGCACTGCTCGCAACACGAGTTCCGTATTGAACTCACCCAGGTACTCACGGAAGATCAGGAATCCCCCGATCAGCTGGATCAGGTTGGCCACCGCGATGAGCGCCAGACTGAACAGCGAGTACTTCAGTAGGAAGTTGCCTGTGATCTTCTCGGACAGTCGTTTGAACATGCTGCGCTCCTCGTCAGGCGGTGTCTCCGATTGGCTCGAGGACCTTCTCGAGATTGACGATACCGATAAGCCGTCCGTCGATATAGACGGACCCGGCCACGAACTCGGCCTGCAGCTTGTCCAGTGTGGACAGTGCAGGCTCGACATCGCCCCGTGGTATCTCGGCGATGTCGCCTATCTCGTCCACGACCACCGCGGTCACGCAGTGCTCGTCGGCGACGATGATGGCCGACGGAAGTTGAGCCACGTCGGCATGCTGCGTGCGACTGGGCACGCGCATCATGGTGCCCAGATCGGTAACCGACATGATCTCACCGCGAATGTTCACGACCCCGAGGATGTACTCGGGAACGCGCGGGATGCGGGTGACGGAACAGTCGTTGTAGATCTCGCGGACACCCTCGATCGGGAACGCGTACCACTCCTCGCCCAGGCGGAACAGCAGCAGCGATCTCGCGTCGGCCGTGGCCTCCTCTTCCTGCGCCTGCGCGAGCGACTCAGCGCGCTTACGCAAGACCTCCTGGATCTGGACGTTCCGGAAGTCGTTGAGCGCCTGGGAATCAACGTCCATGATCACTCCCCTGCGTTCGAGGCATCGGCCGCCGCAAGCGCCGCTTCCGGAACCAGCCGGTCGACATCCAGCATCAACACGAGGCCCTGTGGGATGCGGCACATGCCGAGCATACGGTCCGCCATGCTGTACAGGCTCGTCGGCGGCTGCAGGCCGTCCGGCGGTAGATCGACCACGTCTTCGACACGGTCTACAACAAGACAGACCACGTGCCCGCGCACGCGGCAGAAGATCATCGGTGTCTCGAGCGTGTACTGGAGCCGCGGCAGTCCGATCAGGCACCGCAGATCGATCGCCGGCACGACGAAGCCCCGCACGTCGATCAAGCCCACCACCGCAGCCGAGGTGTCAGGCAGCGGAGTGAACTCGACGAGCTGCTGGATCTCCTGTACGACGCCGATCGGCAGTCCGTACAGTTGGCCGTCGAGCTTGAAGGTGACCGCCTGCGCGACGTCCACGGCCGGCCGCTCGGCCTCGGAGTCCAGCTCGTCATCGGCGGGCGCCGCGTCGGCCGACACCTCCTCGGGTGCGGTCGGTTCCACGGCCTCGGCCTTCTTGGTCCTTCTCGGCACGCACGACTCCCTACTGGACGAAACGCAGGACCCTGTTCAGTTCGTCGGCACTTACCTCGCCGGCCTTTACACGCGAAAGTCCCGAGATGAGCAGCGGACGCATGCCCGCCGCAGCGGCGGCCCCCGCGATCTCCGCTTCCGAAGCGCCGCGTCCCACCGTCGCCCGCACGGGCTCGGTGAACGGCAGGACCTCGTTGATCGCCACCGCGCCCTTGAAACCGGTCTTCCCGCAGTTGGGACAACCGGATCCGGCCCTGTCCCGAAGACCCACGGGGGCTCCGGGGATGCGCGATGCGAGCGCGCCGTCGGTCTCGAGCGAGCAGTTCGGGCAGTTCAGACGCACGAGCCTCTGTCCCACACCGAGGGTGAGCGCGGCGGCGAGACTGTGCGGCTCGGCGCCGAGGTCGAGCATGCGGCGCACGCCCGATGCGATGTCCGCTGCCGGGAAGGTGGCGATCACGAGCTTGCCGAGACCGGCCGCCTCCACTGCAAGGTGCACGTCCTCGACGGTCCGGAGCCCGTCGATCGCGATCACATCGGTGTCCTGCCTCATCCCGGCGGCGATATAGGCCGCGGGCGACGGGCCACCGGGCTCAAGCATCACCTGAGCGACGGCCGCGATCTCGTACTCGATGGACTGCTCCACCGAGTAGACGGTCTTTCCGGAAGACGCCGCATGCGCCAGCAGCGAGTAATACGTGGTCGTGGACCCGCCCGCGACCGGTGCGCACACGAGCAGGATTCCGCGGCCGCGCTCGACCATAGCCTGCAGGGCCCGCGTCTCCGCCTCGCCCATCCCGAGCTCATCGAAGCCGCGTGGCTTCGGCTTGAACGCCGAGATCGAGACGACGAGCCGCTGTCCGGCGATCGTAGGGACCACAGAGACGGTGAGCACCCGGTCCCTGTCGCCGATCCGCGTATGCAGGCGACCGAGCGCCGGACGCGAGGCCGGGACGTTGCCGAGCCGGGCATACTGCTTGAAGCCGTCCACGAGTGCGCCCTGCATGGAGAGCGGAGCACTCGCGACCTTCTCGAGCGCGCCCTTCACACGATAGACGAGGAAGAAGTCCTCCTTGTATGGCAACAGATGGATGCGACTTGCGCCGCGCGCGACCGCATCGTCGAGGATGTCGGCCACGAGCACGGCCACCTTGCGCGAGTCGGCGACTGCGAGCACGTCGAGATCGATAGCGGTCGGACCCGGCGGAGCCGGCTCTGCCGCCGCCATCTGCTCGATGGTCTCGCCTGCCGGCGCCTCCGCAGTCCCGGCGACCGCGTGTTCTGCCTCGACGACGGGAGCCACCGGGACCGACGGCGTCTCGTCCGCCGCCTCTTCGAAGAAGTCGGAGACCTCGAGCTCCTCGATCTCGGCGACGACCGGTGCCGGCGGCGCGCTCTGAGTCTCGGCCACGACCGCGTCCATAGGGTAGTACTGCTCGAGTGTCGCCGCGAACGACGCACCGTCGGCGAGGACCGGCTCAAGTTCGAGACCGAGCTCCGTCGAGACCGCGTCCAGCGCGAAGACGTCCATGGGGTCGCCGACCGCGACCGTCAGCATACCCTCGATCTCGAACAGCGGCAGCACCCGTCGCTCACGCGCAAGGTGCGCAGGGACGAGCGCGAGCGCATCGTCCTCGGGGGCGTAGCTCGACAGATCGACCTGCGGGACGCCCATCTCGTGTTCGAGCACCGAGACGACATCGATGGCGCTCACGAGGTCGCGCTCGGTCAGGATCGAGCCCACGTGCACACCGCGCGTCGCCGCTGCGTCCTGCACGCTCACGACCTGCTCGCCCGTCATCAGACCGGCAGCCACAAGGCTGTCCAGCACGCGTTCTGAGATGCCGCTGCCAGAGGACATGACGACCGCCTAGCCCTGGGCCTTCGCGAGTTCTTCGGCCACCGCGCCGAGCAGCGTATCCGGCTCGACGGGCTTCGTGAGGTACTGGTTCGCCCCCGTGCGGATGCCCGTTGCCATCGCCTGCTCTTCCGTCTTCGCGGTGAGCATGATGATCGGGATCGACTTGTAGTTCTGATCGAACTTCAAGAGACGGCACACCCGATAGCCGTCGAGCTTTGGCAGCATGACATCGAGGAGGATCAGATCGGGCTTCTCGGCACGGGCGGTCTCGAGCGCCTCGGCGCCGTCCGTGGCGGTGATGACCTCATAGCCGCCTGCGAGCAGGATGGCCTTGATCATCTCGAGGATCGTGGGGCTGTCGTCAACCGCGAGGATCCGCGCGCCTGCCATTACCGTCTCCCTCCTGGCCATCCTCCCCCGGAGCCATGACGGGTCCGGGTCCGGAAGGCAGCGTCCGCCTTGATACTAACCGCCGATGGCTTTACGACACTCTATCAGACTACGCTCGCACGTCCTGGCCAGAAGATCCGCCTGGAATCCGCCGGAGAACTCCGTCCACTTGCCCTCGGGACTCTGCTTGAGAGCCTTGAGCGCATTCTCGTACTCCTTCGCCGCAGCTTCCCACTTGCGCTGGGACTTGTAGATGTTGGCGAGGTTCAGGTGCGCGAGCGCGAAGTCTCCGTCGATGTAGATCGTCTTCTTGAGCTCTGAGATGGCGCGCACCGGGTCGCCCTGCCGCTGATGGATGATGCCGAGGATGTAGCGCGCCACCGGAAGCAGCGGGTTGATCGCGAGCGCGCGATGCGAAGCGCGCATCGCTTCGTCGTAGTCACCCGTGTCGGCGTGTACGTATGCCGAAAGCAGATGCGCCTCGGCGTTGTTGGGATCGATCCCGAGCAGCAGGCCCACGGTCTCGAGCACCCGCTCGGGGCGACCCTCCTTGAGGTCGATCCGAGCCTGCGCGAGCAGATCCTCCGCACCAGACGCCGCGGAAGGCTCGACGGCCGGCGCCGCCGCGGTTCTGGACCGGGCCGACGCGGCCCTGGTAGCCCGCGCCGCCCTGGGCGGCGCCGGCTGGCCGAACGCGAAGGCCTTACGCGACACGGGCTTGCGGTAGAGGAACACCCCGCCGACCTCGACCGCTTCGAAGGTCTCGTTCACCGAAGTCAACGTCTCGGAGTGGCCGACGAACAGGTAACCGCCCTCGTTGAGGCTGTCGTAGAAGTTCTGCACCACGCGCCTCGTGGACTCCAGGCGGAAGTAGATCGTCACGTTCCGGCAGAAGATCACGTCCCAGTTGCCCATCAACGACAATGGATACGGCTCCTTGATGAGGTTCTGATAGCCGAAGTCGACATGTGAGCGCACACGGTCGTTGACGCGGTAGTCATCGCTGGCGGTGCGGTCGAAGTGCCGGCTGACGACGTCTTCCGGGACGTTCATCATCGCGCGCTTTCCGTACACGCCGGACTTCGCCCGTGCGAGCGCCTTGGTGGAGACGTCGGTGCCGAGTACCTGCGGCTTGTAGCCCGCCATCTCGATACCGGAATCCATGAGCGTCATCGCGATCGAGTACGGCTCCTCACCCGTCGAGCAGCCGGCCGACCAGATGCGGATGCCGCGGTTGCTGTCGCCGCTCTTCGTGGCCATCAGCTCGGGCAGCACGTTGTTGCGCAGCGCGTCGAACTGGGCCGGGAACCGGAAGAAGCTCGTCTCGTTGATCGTCACAAGGTTGAGCAGTTCCTTGAGCTCGGCATCATCGCGCTCGAGGGCCCTGTAGTACTCGGGCAACGTCTGATAGCCGAGCCGGGTCGCACGCGTCACGAGCGAGATGCGCAGCGAGTCGAGCTTCGACTCCTCGAGGTAGATGGCCGATTGACGGTGGAGCAGGTCCCTGAACCGCCGGAACTCCTCGAGCGTAAGGTCCTTTGCGAGATCCTCGTTCAGCACGGCCGCGACCCGCCTCCGGTCCTCACGCTTCGACCTCGGCGCTGAGCCGCTCGATGAGACCGGCGGCGTGCATACCGTAGAGGATCTTCGCTGTCTCGAAGTCGTTATAGCCCGTCAACTCGACGAGTTCCCGCACCGACCGGCCACCGTGCAGATAGCACAACAACATCCACTCGCGCGGCTTGAGATGGATCTCCATCGACTTGTCGCCCGGCGTGGAGGCCATCACGAACTCGATATCCATCGACGGGATCTTCTGCCGGATCCGGCTCCATAGTTCGAGCCGTCGCGACGCCTCCATGATGATGTTCTCGACCGAGACCGAGATACCGATGTCCTCATCGTCCGCGGTCTCATCGGGCTCGAAGCGCAGTTCGCCCTCTTCCCAGCGGAAGAGGTCGAAGAGCGTGTCGTTGATCTGGTCCTGGATAAACGTCTCGAGCACCTTGCCGTCAAGGTATCCCTCGTCCACGAGGACCTGCCCGAGGCGTCTGCCGGCCTTCTCTTTCTTCTGGATCTTCTGAAGGCCGAGTGCCTGCCGAAGTTGCTTCTCGGATATGACGCCCGCCTTGACGAGGCGGCGCCCAAGTGACTCCCGGTGCCAGTTCGAACTGGCGAAGAAGACGCGGCCCTTCTTGAAGCAGACTCTCCCTTGAGCATCTTCGCGCTCAAGGTACAGCGTCCCGGTCTTCCGGCCGGAGGCCAGGAGCCGGAACATGTCCGCGATCGAGAAGTCCCTGAGGTTTCCCTCGAGCGCCACGTACTTCACTCCCCATTGAATGCCGGATGGCATACGTCAGATACGGCCGGGTGACCAGCGGCCGCGCGACAATCGTAGCACGTCACCAGGGGTGCTCAAACCCGGATGCGACGGTTCTCCGCCCAAGCCGCTGACGGTCACTCAAACCTGTCACCTGAAAGTACTTGCGCTCCGGCTTAAGTTGGATTACGGTACGCATCGTACACATTCGAATATTCGCATGTCTTTGAGGTGAAGTATGGACGACGCGGAGTTCTACTGCCTCCACTCGGAGCTGTGCAAGACACTTGCGAACGAGAAGCGCCAGATGATTCTCGGCGCGCTTCGAAACTCCGAGCTCACCGTGAGCGAGCTGCAGGAGCGCACCGCTATCCCGCAGGCAACCCTCTCCCAGCATCTCTCCCTGCTGCGCCGCAACGGCGTGGTGCACACACGGCGCCAGGGCAGCCACGTCTACTACGCGATCACCAACCCCAAGATCATCCAGGCGTTCGACCTCATCACCGAGGTCATGCTCGAGTCGCTCGCGCAAAGGCAGGACGCAGCCGAGCGAGCACTCGGCACCGAACCACCGGCTTAGGCGCGGTCTCACGATCCGCGTTGCACCACCCTGTGTCCCACTCGAAGGAGGACCGCACGATGAACGAAGACGGCAAGAAGAGTCTGGCTATGGTGGTGATGAGTGGCGACTTCGACAAGCTCACTGGCGCCTTCATCATCGCGAACGGAGCTGCCGCGATGGGCATGGACGTGACGATGTTCTTCACGTTCTGGGGCCTGCGGGCCCTCAAGAAGAACGTCCGGACGGGCCACACGCTCTTCGGCAGGATGATCGGGCTGGTGTACGGGGGCGACATCGCAAAGTCGAACCCGAGCAAGTTCAGCTTCGGCGGCATGGGCCGCTGGATGTTCAAGAAGATGATGGGCAACCACAACGTACAGACGCTCCCGCAGATGCGCGACCTCGCGGTCGAGCTGGGCGTGGGCATGTACCCCTGCCAGATGTCGATGGATGTTATGGAGATCCCACAGGAGTCGTTCATCGACGGTGTGAAGGACGCGGTTGGTGTCGGCTTCTTCCTCCTCAAGGCCCAGAACGCCGAGATCCAGCTGTTCATCTAGGCATCGCCCGGCCCGGATACGACCGTGCGCTCCCGCGTGCGGCATGACAGAAAGGAACCGCCATGTCTGACGAAACGAAGGTCGACCTCGAACTGGACCTCAAGGGTCTGCTCTGCCCGCTTCCGATGGTGAAGGTCAGCCAGAACATCAACAACGTCGAGGTCGGCGGCGTCATCCGCGCCGTGGCGACGGACCCCGGCGCGATGGCCGACATCCCTGCGTGGGCCGCCAGCACAGGCCACGAAGTCCTGTCCGCCGGCAAGGAGGGCGATCTCTTCGTCTTCCTCGTCAAGCGCGTCAAGTAGTCTACGAGAGGACCTGAGGGTACCCGTATGGAGACCTATCTCTGGATCACATCCGTCTGGGGCGTCTACCTCGCCCTCGCGGTGTTCATCGTGGGAATCGGACTGAAGATCTACCAGTGGGCGACCACCCCGAAGTCGCCGGTGAGACTCGGGATGTTCCCGAAGCCGGCCACCAAGGGCGGCCGCGTCCTGAAGATGCTCAAGGATACGTTCATCGCACCTCATTCGGCGAAGATCGAACCGGTCATGTGGGCCTTCGCGTTCGCGTTCCACGTCGCGGCGCTTGGCGCGTTCGTCGGCCACGGCCGCCTGATCGCCGAGTTCCCGATCCTCCCCGAACTGCTTGGCGAGGAGGGCATGAATGCGTTCGCTGCACTGTCCGGCAGCATCGCTGGCATCCTGATGCTGGTTGGCGTGCTGTTCTGGATCGGGCGACGCACGTTCGGCCCGTACAAGAACCTCTCGGTGCCCGAGGACTACCTGCTGCTGTTCCTGCTCTTCGGCGTGATCGTCATGGGCG
>WOYI010269679.1_pt1 | contig 25639 bp, 23 predicted proteins | sample 6423411 | NCBI WGS metagenome assembly WOYI01 (sample SAMN13441803, study PRJNA592873) | oil field metagenome | biome: oil field; feature: oil-well bore; material: oil-contaminated soil; isolation source: oil-contaminated soil from oil-well borehole | place: Germany: Wietze | collected 2016-10-18 ... | reverse complement strand
AACCGCCCGATATCACTGTAGTTGTGTCCGGAATGGGGTTAAACTTGGGTTAAAGCGGGATTAACTAAAGAGGATTTGCTCGCAGCAATAAAGGGACATGTGCTGGCGGAAGCGCAGGTTATGGGCAAATATAAAAGATAATGTGGAAACGGCAGCATGATGATCTACGCTGGCTTTTTGTTGTCCAAAAATAATTGTTCAATCCGGCGACGATCAATTTTACCGGTGGCTGTTCTGGCTATTGAAGAAACAATTTTAATGCGACGGGGAACTGCGTAAGGTTCCAGCATATCCATTAAAAGCTTTTTTACGTGGGTTTCGGTCAGGTCGCAGGCAATGACCGCTGCAATTACGCTTTCCCGTCCTTTATCCGTAGGAATCGCTACCACAACAACGTCGCTGACTGTAGGCAATGTTTTTATTTTATTTTGAACATCAAGCAGGTCAACTCTTTTTCCGGCGACTTTGACAATGCCGTCGGCTCTGCCCAGAAGAACAAAACGGCTATCCTTGTCTTCACATACATCATCACCAGTCATACAGAAACCATCGGCCTCACGTTCCATTTCTGACGAAGCAAAATCGGATTTAACAGACAACCGGCTGCCCATCAACTTGCATGATACAACATCAAAAGCCTTCCAGCTATCCGTATACTCACTGATACAGCGCGCAGCAATGCCGCCTGTTTCCGTGGAACCGTAGATTTCCGTAATTCCCACCCCGGTTTTTTTCAGGAAATGCAAACCATCGGAACGATTCAGAACACCGGACGAAGAAAACGCGATCTTGAGTGAAGGAGCGGACAAATTATCAACTTTCAGGGCACGGTAATGAATGGGCACGCTGACCAGGACAGAAGCTTTATGTTTATTGATCGTGGAAATAATTTCCTGCGGGAATATATAAATATCCGGCAGTACCTGCGCATGAGCGACAAAGGGAACCAGAACGGAGAAAAGCAAACCATAAATATGATAAGGCGGAATAGTGGCTACAAAAAGGTCTTTGTCCGACAGAGCAAATTTTTTTTGCAAATAAAAAGCTTCCGCTAATAGATTTCGTGGAGTTTTAGACCAGACTTTCGGGTTGCCGGTTGAACCGCCGGTGAAAAGACGTAAAAATGGTTTGTCCGGATCGCGGATTAACTCCGATTTAATGTTTTCTATTGCAGCGGTAACCGGTGTTATTACTTTTACACCCACCGGCATTTCTTCCGGCTGATCGGCAATGACAAAGTCAAAACCTACGGCATCATACATTTCCACCAGCGCATGAGCGGAAAAGGAATAAGGCAGAATTAGTTGACAGGAACCGGCCAGTGAGGCCAGTACGCAAGCGGCGGTAACCGCTTTGTTTGTGGTGCAGAGGCAAAGAGTTTTTTCTGTGCCGTGACGCGCCAAAGTTTTTTTAAGGCCGGCGGCCAATTCCAACACATCGTTGTAACTGTATCCGGAAAAAGTAAAATCTTTCTGAAGAACAGTTTTGGATGGCGCCAGAATTTTTTTGTATAAATTGATAAAAGAATCTTTTTTTGCATTCAGCATATTAAATATTCTTCATTAAACCGGTTTTTTCCGATACGGGATATTTCTGTTAAGACAGGATTTACACCCAATAAGCATTAATATCTGTTTCTTCGTTGTCCAGCTTGAAAGAAAAACCTTTTTCTTCAAAAAGGCTTAGACAGGCATCTACAACCAAAGCGTCGAGAGTGGAGCCACGCTGCTTTCTGATTTCTTCCAATGCAAATGTTACCCCCCGTGCAGGTCTGTAAGGCCGGTTGCTCGCCATGGCTTCCACCGAGTCTGCAACAGCGACAATCCTGGATTCTAAAAATATTTCCTCACCGGAAATTCCTAATGGATATCCCGATCCATCTATTCTTTCGTGGTGCTGATGAACAATATCAACGATAACCGGGATAAAATCGACCTTATTCAATATTTTGTACCCTACGGAGGGATGAGATCTCATCATCGCAAATTCAAGGTCGCCTAATTTTGACGGTTTTGTCAGAATAGAAGCGGGAATATATATTTTTCCTATATCGTGAATAAGACCGCCCATACGAATCAAATCGACCCGTTCTTCCGCTAATCCTAATTCCCGGGCAATAGCCACCGCAAGCTTGGCTACTCGTCTCTGATGACCTGCCGTGTATGGATCTCTTGATTCAACAATCATGGAAATGGCGTCAATGGTACTGCTCATGGCTAATTGCAGCTTTTCCAAACTTCTTTTTAATTCCATTTCCGATCTTCTGATGTCGGTTATATTTTTAAATATTCCAACTAATCCGATAAAATTTCCTTCTGAATCAAAATTCGGCGCACCACTGACACTGAAGTATCGTTCAGTACCATCTTTATGAAGAAGGATAGCTATCTCTTCTTTAAAGGTTTGCTTCTTATCTCTGACCTGCTTGAAAGATTTAATATATTTCGACACGTCTTCTTTTCTGGCAACATCCACGAAGTATTTGCCAACCATTTCCTCAGGCCGGTATCCCAAATTTGGTTCAATTGCCGGGTTGATATATGAAAATTCCCCGTTGATACCCAAAGTATAAATTATGTCCGGCGCATTTTCGCTGAGAGACCGGAAACGCGCCTCGCTTTCCTTTATTTTCTGATAAGCTATGGCATTATTAATGCTGATGCCGATCTGCGGGGCAATGCCCATCAAAAGACTCATGTCCGTCTGACTGAGAGGCTTTTTTGATTGCACATTATCCACAATCAGGATTCCCATAGATTCTCTTTTGTAAACTATAGGAGCGCAGATAAAAGTCTGGGAACCCATGGCACGAACAAAATCCAGACTCTTGGCAGAAAGATCACTCTCTATTTCGGAGACATCATTGATCAGGACTGGTTTTTGTTTTTTGAAAACATTCACCGCCGTCCCTTTGGAAAGAGGATTATCAAGATGAAATTTAATGCTCTTCAGGTAATCTTCATCTTTCGGATTATATCCATAGCCTACCGTATAAACGAGACAGTCTTTTTGCTTATTGGCCAGCATGATCATGCCCCGGTCGAAATCAAGCCTTTTCTCCAGAGACTCCATTACGAATTTGAGCAGTTGATCAATCTCCAGGATAATGGAAGAAGCCTGGCCGATTTCCTGTATCAACAGGTTTTCCTTATATCTTTTGTTAATCTGATCAATGAGGCGGTCAGCAGTGTCACCCTGATTGTTGATGGTGTTAATTAACTCTTTCTTTTCCGCGTGTTCCGTAAACACAGTCAACCCTATTGCTGTCACCATATACATTAAGACCAGTGCATTCCAATAAACAGAGTTGAGAAGACTCAGGGAAATTAGACAGGCAACAAAACCAAGAAGGATGTAATAATTGCGGACCTTTTTCCAGACAAGGGAACGTGTTTTCTCCCAGGTGATAATATAAAGGCAGCAGTCACCGCCCTTGTGAATACAAACAGGATGATCAACTTTGGCAAATTTATTGGTGGTGAGTTTTGCTAATGATTCAAATGTGCCGAGCCGATTAAGGCACTGATAGGGCTTCTCAACAACTCCAGGCTGCAATATTACTCTTGCTTCAATCTTTTCAGGACCAATAGCTTTGGTCTTCAAGACCGCCGCTTTTGTTAGATGTGAATGCAGTTTTTCCAGAACAGAATAAACCGTCGCTGGATTAATAAACTCCCCAAGATACTTGCTCACAACGCCAGAGGCGCGGGAAGAAGTTATAAAACGCCCTACTTTTCTGGAAATATCCGGATCATTAGTTGTCTTCACAAGTATTGAATTAAAACGATCACTCTGTTCCTGTATCAGCCAATGACCTTCATCTTCCACCTGGTAGGTTTCAATACCTGCATATTTTAAAAGGGGTATTATATCGATATCCGGATAGTATCTATGCAGATATTCTAAGTAGTTCTTGATAATTCGGCTATTGTAAAGAGGAACGTCTTCCATCATTTTTTCAGATATATCCTAAAAAGTGTGCGTATCAATAATTTAAGTCGCATTTTTGTCTTTCCTATCATATATTCACAAAACTCTCTCCCGTAATGCGCAGACAGAATCCATAAATTATAATTTTTTTCACAGGGAACTCCATTTGCTTCCAGGTAACTGGATGGATAAATCAGAACAGGTATTTTGTCAATTGTAAAACAACCGACTAATTGAGAAATAGCAACTGATAGCGTCTCCCAGGGCAATCCCGCTGTATCATTGACTATAATCTTTATACCGTTGAGGAAATCCGACAGGCTGAGACCGGGATCAGATTGGTTTACAATGAGTACTGCCTTTAACATTCCCTTTTCCTTCAGTGAAAAACTTTGGTAACTTCTTTTTAAACCGTGCCGGGCATACAGTTCTGACAGAGATTCAACATCTTCCTGCTCTTTACCCAAGCGTAAAACGTCAAGCAAAAGGCCCCCGGAAACATTATTGTAAAAACGATCTAATTCATCAATGTCAGATGGCATAAAAGACTCCAGTGACCATCCCGCAGGAATCTGTTGATTTTTATCGGACGTAGGATAGCTGAGATAAGAAAACAGATCAAGGGAGCAGGCACGCGGATCATTGAAATGTCTGGCAAAACCACCAAAAAAATAAGATGGGAACTTATTTTCAGGACGAAAATAGAACATCATATAATCCATCCCGACGCCGGGAAGGCGGTAGTAGCCATCAAAATAACGCATCGTTTGCTTCAGAAATTGCAGCCCTGTTCGCCTATCTTTGAACGGTCTTGCTGCCAGATGATGAACCATCCATGTCCGCTCATAAGATCTAACCCAAGACATATGTGCATAGATACGTCCGTTTCGCTGGTAGGTCACATGGGTGATGATTTCCGGATTTTCGCGATAAAGTTTTCGATATGTTTCTTTAATAATATGCCTGTAAGCTTGGACATGCTTATATTTTTTAGGATAAATAAATCCGCTTTCAAAAAGAAATTCCCATAACTGATTCACATCAACTTCGTCAGCAACATGGATATGGGGATCAATGACATTAATTACTATATGACTTAGCCGATCGTAGCTGACCACATTCATATCGAGAATGCCAAAACCATAGTGGATTCCTTCCTTCTTATCTTCACCACGGTAGAGAACCTGGGCCTTGCATTTTATTTTCATTGTGCCGCCATAATTAATGGTCACATCAGGAATGATCATTCCTGCCATCAGGACATCTTCTTCCGCCGCAACATGAACAGCAAACCCCGATGTTGAAAGATTATAAACATCTAATTGGATTTTCTTCCTTGTCGCCGGGTGATCAAAAGTAATTTTCGGCAGTGGATTGACTTCGACGCGAGGATTACGGAATTTCTTTTTAAAACCTTGACTCAGTTGGCTGACTGTAGGCGAAAAGACAATATTTCTTGTTGCATGATCAGATGTCTGACGGATGCATTTACATGATGACGAAAAAACCATCAGTTCATTCCTGTAAAGATGGATGGTTGATGGTTTGCCAGCATTAAACCAACGAAAAGAGCCCACTTCCTCAGGGCTGACTTCAACGCTAAAGGCCAGGGCGCTGAAATCAACGAGCCTTCCTTGAGCATAAAAACCATTTTGTACTACTTCAACCTTAATATCTTTGCAAAGGTAACGCCGGGCCCGGCGCTGACCCAATACATAACCATTTTCTGGCAGATGAATAGTAAAATAATCCCTTTCCACATCCTTTAGCTGTGAGGGAACAAGAAGTAATGATAACCCATTGGTAAAAATAACACTTAAAATATCCGCATTTTCTATAAATTCACGGCTTTCCTCCGGCCAGCGGCAGGTCATCGAATCACCACCACAGGGCTCCGGATGTGCCCAAACAAGAATATCTTCCTTATACTTAGGGTGACGAAGCTGCACATATACCATACCATCCGCAAAGTGATGACTATTCCATAAATTAATCAGTTGTTTCTGGCTGATAGCTCTTCCTGATTCTAGATTCCGGAGAAGATCCGTGTTTTGAAAAAGCAAAGGAGCAGGTATTTTTTCACTTTCATTCATCTCTACATAATCTTAATATTGGTTTAACAGTCTGATCTAAGCTAAACATACTCAAACCCTCCGTTGTTGATAAAGCTTCCTAATTTTATTGCCGGTCCATCTTATAAGAAAAAGACCGACACAACCGCTATTTATGATGAATATAAATTTTCATCGACTTTTTTGAATAAAGTTTAAAATTTCAGCGGCAACTTCCTCAGGCTTTTCAAATTGTATGGCATGGCCACTAGCCAATGAAACCATCCGATTCTTACTCTTCTCGTGGAAAAAATGCCCGATGAATTGTCGAACTTTATTATTATCCACAATTCTGTCATGTTCCGCCATAATCGCCAAGAGGGGAAGGCGATTCTCCAACATAGCAACCCAGGAAAGTTCCTGAATTTCGTCCATTACGCTTACAGATTTTAATGTAATTAAATTTGTTTTAAGATCATCTTTTTCAATAAAATCAAGCCATTCATCTACCATGGTAAAATCGGTTGCCTCCATGGGAATGGGAATACAGGCTTGATTACGCTTCGGTTTAAGATCGAATTCGGAAATCATATCCATCACAATTTTTTCAGCAATACTTAATACAGATCGAAAACGCTCATTCCAAAAAAATCCCGGTGTAAGCAAAATCAAACTGGAAAGTTCATCTCCCAATTCGGTTGCCGCCACATTGGCATACTGTGCACCCTGACACCAGCCGGCAAGATGAACATGCTGAAAAGATTTTTTTAAAAATTTAATATGTCTTACTACATCATTAATAAGAACTGGAACAGAACCCAGGTCTCCGCGCTGTTTGTTTAAACCGCAACCTCGCCGGTCTGGTGCAACAACAGTCACATCATCCGACTTGAACAATAATTGCTTTGCCAGTGGTGCCTGCCAGCCCGAATGACTCATGCCGCCATGCAAAATTATTACAACATCTTCACCTTCTGTTTTTCCCCAGAGCCTGTAATTAATTTTATACCCGTCGGGCATTTCGAGAAAATGAATTTTCGGTTCACCGTCATCTGCAATTAAGGGCATACGACATTGCATACCAAATCCGGTTTTCCAGTTTTCGGTTGGTATAACCTGAAGTCCCTGAACCGTCTTAAGATAATAGGGAGAGTTTAAATTCAGCAAACCTTCTCGGCCGAATTTCAACATCGGTTGTGCCGGTTCCCGTGTTACCAGATAATCACCAAACGCCCCTTCATGAGCAATAAGACTATCTCCGGCAGCATTCGACAAAATAAGAGCAGCCCTTGTAAGCAAAGATGTTTCGCCGACATGACATCCGATGATAACTTGCCAGCCGAGCTTCTTCAGTTCTTTAATTATTTTTAAAGCCCGTATAATGCCACCCACTCTGGAAACTTTGATGTTTGCTATGAATTTACCAGCGATATTTTTGTAAAGTAACAAATCATTTATAGTACAAAGACTTTCATCCAAAATAACTGGAAGATCGGTAACCGTGCTGAATTTACTTATATCGTTGACATTTTTCGCCATAACAGGTTCTTCAATGGCAAATACACGATTTGTTCCCAACGTAATGATATGCTTGATAGCTTCATCACATCGATTATGCCATAAATTATTGGCATCAAGACGAATACGAACGGACTTGATCTGATGTTTAATGGATAATTCGTCTAAAATATCCAGTTTTTCAATATCACGCTCTAAGTTTCCACTTAGCTTGATTTTAAAATCTGAAAGTCCACGAATCAGATATTGATCTACAAGCGTAGTATATTTCCATCTTTCGTCATCACCCAGTACGGCCGTGTAACGGCTACGAAGTTCGCCTTCGTTCAATCCTAGTATTTTTTCAACAGAGCAACCCTTCTCCCTGGAAAGCAAATCAAGGATGGCCATTTCTACGGCACACCATGCTGATGGATATTGATCGATTTCCTTTTCTTTATCTTCCATCCATTGTTTCAGATCTTCCCATGTCTTAAAATTCACTTTGACGGATGAAAAATTTTTCTTTATCCAAGCAAGACTTGTGTCAATATCATCACCATTCACATAAACTCGCGGACACCCTTCGCCATAACCAATATTTCCATTTCTTTCGGCCCGAACCCAAATACTTTCGCTCTCATTCCTGGTTGCCGCGGCATGACGAAAAGTCGTTTTTAAATTCAATCGCAATGGTTCTGCTTCTATACGTATGGGTTGATTCATTACTTCATTTTCTCCCATTTCGGAATCAACGTTATAAATTTTAAGATAAAAGATTTTTATCAATTTTATCTTCTAAATACAAGTGTTTAATATATGCTTCCATTTAATCAATTAGGTTTCAATATATTTTTTGACTCTTAACTTATGTGTATGTCTCGCAGATTTAAAAAGAAGATACCTCCATTCCTTTATATTTCAAAAAGACCCCGCCTTTCATCACAGTAGTTACATCATTTAAAACTGCAATATCAAATAGAGGATTGCCATTAACTATTATTAGATCTGCAAGCTTTTGGGGCTGAATAACTCCACGATCATTAAGACCGCTAATCTTTGCATTAACAGAGGTCATGTATTTCAGTATATCGTAGTATGGAATTCCGAATTCAACATAATGCATAACTTCTGAATATATTCTGCCAAAAAAACCCGTATTCGTACCGCCGATATCAGTGCCAAATCCGATTATTCCCGCTTCATGTGCTTTTTGTGTATTACTCCTTACAAAATTAAACTGTTCACGAAAATAAACATAATCATGTTCCATTACAATCTGACCGCTATATGGTTCAAGGTCAATACCTTTTTGTATTCGTGCTCTGCTTTGCCTGTTTGCTTCAGGCATCATGTATGTTTCTGGTTTTGTATCCAGCCATGAGATGAACTCCGGCATATGGAAAGAATCACCAAATACCGTTACAGTAGGTATTATATAAAATCCATAGTCGCGCATTTTTTTTAAAAACATAGCCTTTAAATCTGTGTCAAAAGTCATATGCTGTATCCTGATTTTCGCGCCAACCTCAATCGCAAGGTCTGCACATTTTTCAGCACCAGCACCGTATGGTGAATGGATATCAACGACTAAGCCTGTTTCTTTTCCAATACGAAATATAGTCTTCATCCAATCATCAGTAAAAATCGGGAATTCATCTTGAGTTGAACATTTTTTCTTGGAAAACGGATGGGGTTGATATGTTGTCTTAAGATGCGTCCCACCATCATCCTTTACTTTATAACAAAATTTCTTTAAATCACTAAGAGTCTTTGGTCTGGTTGCAACCTGACCTTCAAGAAGCCACTCCTTAAACGGGTTGAGGATAGGTAACTGAGAAGGATAGCCAAGCGATCTCCCTTTTATCGGCGAAATTAAAGTGTAGCAGTTAAGAAATCTTGGTCCGGGGATAATGTTTTTATCCGTCAGTTTCGTAAACTCTTTTATGAATCCTTGTGGACCGCCCATGTCACAGATAGTTGTAACACCACTGTATACAGTACGCATGACATTAAGTCCGATCTGCATCGGCATTTGACGAACGGCGGAGGTGTTAGCTTCATATGTAAAGGGCGAGCATTCATGTACATGATTATCAATAAGTCCGGGCAGTATTGTCTGGCCTTCTGCATCTACACGATAAAAGTCATCCGGTACAGTGATTTGCTTTTTATAACCGACATCAAGAATTTTATCGCCTTTAACAAGTATAATCATATCTTCTTTTAATTCGTTGTGAATTCCATCGAATATATTGCAGTTTGTAAACGCAACTCTGTTTCCAAAAGTATTTATTTTACGAATAAATGAATCTTTTGATAAAAGAGAAATATAATCTCCCGCACTGATACGCTTTACCGCTGATTTTAGACCTGTATTTAACGAATCGAAGATGTTAAGAATATTCATTATTTTATCTTATTATATAAATTTTTTGATAAAAATTACCTTTTTAGGGCTCATATAAGCAATGATATTATCGCCTGTCAAGACAATGTGACTGTTTAAAAAGTAATTTGCCTTAGTGTCATGTCAACGATACTCTGTCATTTCGAAGGAGCCTTCACAACTGAGAAATCTTAGATTTCTCCCTGCGGTCGAAATGACATTTCTGGATTGACACGACATTAGTAGCATAGGGAAAAGTAATTTCTTTTTATAGTTGCTTCCCAGAAGACAAAAACAATTCTTGTTGACTTCTAGGCGGTTTTTTCATTTATTATTATGTAAAATTCTTTCAAAAGTTGCTTATGCTTAACATTGATATTGAAAGTTTGATTCCCCATCGGGAGAAGATAAAGATTATCAGTGGAATCCTGGAAATTAAAGAAACCACGGCCATTAGTACAGCTATGGTAAATCCTGACTGGCCTCTTTATGACGGGAATGCGGTAGATTCGCTGGTTTTGATTGAAGCCATTGCGCAGACCGCCGCTATTGTCGAGGGTTACAAGAGAAAGCAACAGGGAAAAGATGGCGTCAAAGGTTGGCTCGTAGGCATCAAATGCGCCGAATTTAATATAGAAAAGATACCGGTCAATACAACCTTGATTATTATGATTGAAAGCAAGTATTCGTTTGATAATTACGGTGTAGTGGAAGGAGTAGTTAAAACCGGTGACAAGATATTAGCGACTGCCACTCTTCAGGCCCTGCGCATGAATGAAGACAATAAAATAAATATTTTTTAAGGAGTTCTGTTAAAATATGGATGATAAAAAAACTGCGATAATCACGGGAGCAAGTCGTGGAATTGGCCGTGCGACAGCGATAGAACTGGCAAAGACCGGGTATTTTGTAATCATTAATTTTAAATCCAATGAAGCTGCGGCACAGGAAACATTAAACCTTGTACGGTCAACCGGCGGAGATGGAGAAATCTCTCAATTTGACGTCGCCGATAATACACAGACTAAAGATGCCGTTAAAACAATTATAGAACATCATAAAAATATTCAGGTGCTCGTTAACAACGCCGGAATAACTGCCGATGGTCTTTTTATGCTGCTGGGCGAAGATGAATGGGACAGCGTTATTAACACAAGCTTGAAAGGCTTCTATAATATGACGAAGCCTGTTTTGCGGGAAATGGTCAGAAAAAAGCGCGGTTCTATCGTCTCTGTTTCTTCTCTTTCAGCATTGATGCCTAATCGTGGACAGGCAAATTATGCCGCGGCCAAGGCGGGAATAATTGCCGCTTCCCGTGCGCTGTCCACAGAAGTGGCGCGCTTCGGTATTCGCGTTAATCTTGTGGCTCCGGGTTTAATTGAAACCGACATGATCAAGGAAGCTCCCGTCGAACAAATCAAACAAATAATCCCCATGGCACGCCTGGGAAAACCGGAAGAAGTAGCCAACGTCATTCGTTTTTTATGTTCTGATGACGCCTCTTACATTACGGGACAGGTTATCGGAATCAACGGTGGAATATGCTGATGCAAGTTCGCTGCACCTTATATCATCTGGCTTGTATTATTGCAGGCATTTTTTTAGTCATGGGCCCGCTGAATTGCGCTCAGGCAACTGACTTCGAGCAATTGCGTAAAGAATCGGCCAATATCAAAACAATTCAGGCCCACTTTGTTCAAAAGAAAGCCTTGAAAATTTTATCTAAACCCCTTGTCTCGGAAGGCCGTTTTTATTATTCTGCCCCCGATTCATTCCGCTGGGAATATTTCAAGCCTTTAAGGAGCGTCGTCATTACCTATAAAAACAATACCAAACGCTATATCGCTTCCGGCGGGAAAATGGTGGAAGACAAGACCGGCGGCGCACAGGCGATGAAGATTGTGCTCAATGAAGTTACCGGCTGGATGAACGGCAAGTTCGACCAGAATCCGTCATTTAAAGCAAACATTAATGAAGGAACAAATACCAAAATCACGCTGACGCCCACAGAAAAAAACATGACCGGCATGATTGAAAAAATTGAAATTACCCTTTCTAAAAAATCAGCAACTGTTAAATCTGTAAAAATTATTGAAGGCGCCAACAACTTCACGCAGATAGATTTCGATAATGTGGAAATCAATAAGGCAATTAATTCCTCAGTATTTCAGGATGTGGAATGAAGGGCGTATCTGTTTTAATATTATCTATTCTTCTTTTATCCTGCCAGACCTTGCCGTTGATCAATTCACCTGTTTCTCCGGCAGAGGAAAAAGCTTTAACTTGTCCTTTTCCTTTTTTAAAAGAAAAATATAGACTGGTACACTCCATTGAAAACCGTATGTTTGGCGAAACGCAGAGTGTAATTATCGGCGTAACTCTGGCCGATCCTTCCACGCGCATCATATCCTGCGCAATTATGACCGCGGAAGGAATGGTGCTGTTTGAAGCCGAATCCGGTCCGGGCACGCTCAAAGTCAATCGGGCGTTGCCTCCTCTTGATTCGGCAGATTTCGCGAAAAATATGATTGAAGACATTAAGCTGATCTTTTTTGCGCCGGAAGGAACACTTCAGGTGAAAGGTATTCTTCCCGATGGAGCAACTGCCTGCCGTTATCTTGAAGAAAACGGAGACTGGATCGATGTCATTAACGATAAATCGGAAGACACGGTAATTAAACGCTACTCGTCAGCCGGCATTCTGAAGCGTCAGCTCAAGTTTAGCAAAACGACGGGAAATATTTATCAAACCATTGAACTACAGGCCAACGAGGCATTTAATTATTCACTATTGATGACTCTCATTGAAGCCCAACCGGTAAAAAGCGAATAACTGCAAACAGAGTAATCCAAGGAAACTAAAAAAGCGGTCAGGGTTGGCACAGGTTATTTTACTATTTGTTCTTCCTCAACAGTCAACGGCAGACTTGATAAACACTTTCCCTTTTCTTTATACGTATACGCGTGTAAGTGCACTGTTCCTGAATTTAAGACAAAGATAAAAAAGATGGGTACAGTCCTGACACATTAATGTGGCGCTAGCAGAGTCCTTTCTATATCTTCACGAACTCTTGTGAAATGAATTGATAGTTTTATGAGAAACAAATAAAATCCGTAATCGCTAAGAGTGAATATTTTCCGTTTGCTAATTTCTTCAGATGTAATATAATCTGTCGGACAATTGTTAAGTCTATCTAAAAAAACCATTGAATCATCCTCTAAGTCGCCACCTTTAGGTAAATAAAATATTTGCGTATTCAATTGTCTTTTTAATGAATCAATATGTTCTGCAATTTTAGTTCCGAAATTTTCCTCATTCTTTAATTCTTCAGTAAGTCTCTCTACATATTTCTGTAAATTAAATATTGGAGCATAAATTATTCTTGATGGGGATAATTTCTTGTTATCTGCATGAATAGAACAACTATTAGATAGTATCATTGAACGGACAGGCCTAATTTCTTCTAATGGAAGATTAACGACTAGCATCCCATTGATTCCATCTCCTTGATACACAATCCCGTCTTTTTTTAATACTTGTGAATACAGTCTGTCGTCAATGTTTTTTGGGAATGACTTTAATTCTTGGAATAATTTATCTTGAGACTTACTAGATAGATATTGTGGCAGGTATTTTTTTACTTCTTCGAAGTCAATCATACCAAATCCCAAAAATATTTATCAACTACCTTGGAATATTTGGGATCTAAGTCCTGAGACTCTTCTAAAAGAATAGATAAAACATTATGAATAACATTTATCTGTTCTGTAATTTTCTTGTTTTCATCTATAAACTGATAATCACTAATTTCAAAAGGCATTTTTGTTGCGGTCGTATTTCCCATGCTCGCCATAATATTACTCCCTTTCTTTACTGAATTAATATTACGCTCTGGAATATTGATCGTGCCGATATATGCGTACAATAACACTGCCGCAGCGGCAGGAATTACAGGTAGATAGTTTGTATTACTTGCCATAAAAATCAATACTCTGGTTTAAGAGATTTTATATATTCGTCTTCAAGCAAACTAAAGAATAGTTTTTTTTCTTCCAAGTGAGCGGCACTGATTATCCTTTCCATATCACTACAATCTGAACTCTTTTCACTAGATTTTGTATCAATATCGATAACGGACCCTCTTAGCAATTTACCTGATCCACTTACAAGTTCTGCGAAACTGACCATCCTTAAAACATTTACAAAACCATTTGAAGGTAAATTGATGAGCAAATTAATATCTTTTTCTAGACGATTCTTTTTAAGAGTAATATTTAAATCCGACTTTTCGAATATATTAATTTCGGGGAAAATATTTATACATCTAAAACTCCATGTTTGTGTTTCTTTAATAATTCTCAATTCATTTATTTTTTTAAATATCAGACTGATTTCTTTGTAAAACACTTCCCATCCTACATATTCATTTATATTGGAGAAAGAAAATACTTTTGGACCGACCTGTATTATATAATCTCCCACACTGAGTTTGTAATGAGGTAAATATTTAAGATTTGGATCATTTGAACGAATTTGATCTGGAAGTTCTAAAATAGGTAGCTTATCAAACTTTGGAAATTCTTTCTGGAATGCATTATAAATTATTCCAAAGATTGCTTCGCCAGGTAAATCTGATTCAAACCTCACTTCAACGAGAGCCTCGACAATGGGGCAAGGTGTTATTTTCTTCGGTAGTTTCATAGATTCATTTTTCATTGTATTCTTTATTGAAAAAAGTCATTTACGAGTTTTTCTAGCATATGTTGATTCTTTTTGCAAAATATTTCAAAACCTATGTTCTCATTTAAGAATTTTAAAATTGTCGTGACTAAACTTACATTAAATTATTTCCACCCTTGACTAATGATCTTAAATCCAACCTGTTCCTGCGGAATTTGAATTGGTCCTTGCGGTGTTTGCTGTAACACATTTACTTGCTGTTTTCGATATTCAGCGGAAATCTCGTAATAATTTGAAAAAGACGAACTTTCAACAAAAGCGATTTTGTAATCTTTTTTAGTTTGTACTGCATTTGCACCAAGTTCATTCTCGGGATTCCACATTTTTCCGAATTCTAATTCTTCATTGTAATCCTCATATAGATCAGTCATAGCGTTCGAGAGGGCATCATTTGCAGTTACAATTGTTTTAATGCCTAAATCTTCTTCTGCCTCTTTTCTTCCAATAAGATATTGATGGGAATACAGCTTTTCCGTAAAATAATCGACAATCTTCTCAATTGCATCTTCTTTTAGCTGAACTTTGTGGCTTTTAAGAAGTCGCTTTGCGAGAATGCGGATAAGGTTGTGTATACGATTTACGTTTCCAAGTGCTAAAGGATGGATTTGTGGGTTCGATTCTGTAAATTTTGTAAATATCCTTGAAAGCTCCTCATCTCCTTTAATTCCGAATTTATTCTTTGCCAGGTCAAAATATGCCATTACGTCTTCGACGCTTATTGGAATCCTATCTTGTGGATTAGTCGGATCGGGAGGATTAAATATATTCGCGGTTGAAGGATCAATGGGCGAAATTTCAGAGAGGTTGCTCATCACAATTTCATCAGCACCAAGCGCAATCATTGTTGCGGAACTGTGAGCCTTATAAGGAACTAGAACAGAAAACTTGTCGCAATATTCACGAATCATAGAAACAAGTCTCCATGGGACCATAGTGTCCCCGCCTGAGCTATAGAGAAACAAGTCAATGTTTTTAATTTTACCAATACTCTGCAACTGCTTACTCATAAAGGGAATCACATCCATCGCAATCCGTGCATTAAACGGACCCTGTCGATCACTCGTCAAGTACGTAATCACTCTCGATTCACGCAAGCCCTCAATTTGTTGTATAAGTTTCTTTTTATCCATTTTTTATAGCCCTTTTTTATTTTTAAGTTATCGCCATCTTAGCATTATTTCATGATTTTTCAATTAAAAATAAGTAGAATAATTTCACAAAAAATAAATTTTTTATTTCATAATAGTGATGATGTTATTTTTAGACTGAATCATAGTTGATAGGAGTGCACAAAGAGAAGAAATTCCTGGATTCCCTAGTCAAGCTGGGGAATGACCGGGGAATTTTTAAACAATCCAAGGAAACTAATACCATTTCTAAATCAAAGATGATATTGAGGCGGTTAGGCGAAGGCGACGAGGCGTATTACTAATACGTTGAGGAGGCCGACAACGACGCCAACAAAAATAGCGCTTTGATTTAGAATTGGTATATGAGAAATCCTGTCGAGGGCAAAAATATTGTTGTTATCGGCTCCGGTATCGGCGGGCTGAGCGCAGGCATTCTTTTGTCGCTTTTAAATTTTAAAGTAACCGTTGTGGAAAAAAATCCTCTGCCCGGCGGTTTGATGCGTTCTTACCGTCGCGCGGGAATTGATTGCCCTGTCGGCGTCCACTACGTGGGTGCTCTTGGTGAAAAAGAGCCTTTGGGCATAATGTTTCATGCTTTGGGTATACCGGTTGATGAATTGTTTGTTCCCATGGGACAGAAAGGAATAATTGACCGTTATATTTTCGATGATTTGACCTTTGATTTACCGGCAAGCATCGACGCGCTGGAAGACAGCCTGAGAAAAACTTTCCCTCAGGATAAAAAGTCTCTGAAGATCATCATGGCAAATCTTCGCAAAATTTCCAGGCAAATGGTTGATCCTTCTTTTTTGTTCAGACAGGGCAATCCCTTTCAGAACATGGACGACTATCTTCCCATGGGAGAATTACTTGATTCTCTGGGAGTGACAGTTGGCTTGCGGGCAGTTTTAGCAGTTCCCTGCAATCTGATCGGCGTACCGCTTAGCGATTGTCCTGTCATCTTCCATCACATGGTTTTAGCCAGTTATCTTTTTTCTTCCTGGAGATTAAAGGAAGGTGGCAGCAAGATGACGGATATCTTCATCCGTCGTTTTGAGGAACTGGGTGGAAAACTCATTCTGAATGACGGCGTCAAAAAAATATCATCTGCAAACGGTAAAGTGAATGGAGTGATTTTAGAATCGGAAAAAACTCTTTTTGCCGATGGCGTTGTTACCGCCATACACCCGAAGATATTGCTCCAATTACTGGGTACGGATGTTTTGCGCGATCCTCACCGCATGCGCATCCAAGGGCTAACAGAAACAGAAGGGGTTATCGCCGTTCAAGTAAGTGTCGATGCTGCGACACACCCTGCAATCAATAATAATATTTACCGTCTTAATCGAGACGAAAATGGAGTTATTCAGGATGGAGTGTTTTATCAAGTACAAGGCACAAATTCCTCCGGTGTCAATCTACTTTCCATGATGACAAAATCTTTATACAGTGATTGGAGTCCATGGGAGAATACCTCTACAGGCAAACGAGGACAGGAATATGAAGAAATGAAAATGAACATCGCTAAAAGTCTGCTCAAAAAAGCTGAAGAAATTTTCGGTGATCTCAGCGACGCTCGGATATTAGATGTATACACGCCTCTCACTATCAGGGACTATGTCAATGCCCCGGAAGGAGCCTGCTACGGAATAATGCGATCATCGCGTCAGCTCTTGAAGGCTGTTTCGCTAAATAATCTTCCTATTCCCGGTCTTTGCCTGGCGGGACAAAACGCCATAGCTCCGGGAGTTATGGGTTGCCTTTTCGGTTCTTTCAACGCGGCCAGACAAATTATCGGCCAAGAGAGATTTGCCCATGCAATCAAGTGGGATACGCAGAAAATATAAATCATTGAAAAGCACCGTGATATTTGCTAAAAGCGACAAAATCCATTCAGGAAGTTACATCAGATAAAATGACACGTCAGGAAATAGAACGCGAAGTAAAAAATGTTTTTCAACGGGAATTTGAAATCGCAAATCCGGACATGGATGCTGATTTGCGCGAAACTTACGAATTCGACAGCATTGATGCCATTGAACTTTTGCTGGCCATCGAAACTTTTCTGGATACGGAAATAAGCCAGGAAGAAAAAAAACAGGCCATCAGTATCCGCACAATAAATCAGATTTGCGACTATGTTGAAAAGATCGCGAAAAAACGAAACCTTTTTTCACCGGCATAAAATAATTATGGAACGCAGAGTTGTTATTACAGGTATGTCAGCTATTACGCCTATCGGTCATGGAAAAGACCGGATAGTGGAAAGCCTGTTAAACGGAGTTTCCGGAATAAAACCATTGCGCGCAGAAGAGTTTCTCAGCCATTATATTCATTCCAAGGTTTATGGGACAGTAGATTATCCCGTTGAGTATGATTTTAAAAGGAATCACCGCAAAACCATGGGACCGGTGGCCTATTACGCCTGCCAGGTGGCTAAGGAAGTTCTGGAGCAGACCGGACTGACGGAAGAGTTCATTACATCCGGAAGGCTGGGAGTGGCCTTCGGTTCCATTCACGGCTCTCCAACTGTGCAGAGAAATATTTACCGCATTTTCTTTGGAGCCACCGATAAATCAGCGGTCAAGGAAATCGGCGCGGTTGATTATCTGAAATCAATGGTGCACACAACCGCCGTCAATATTACCAAGATGTTCGGCATTACCGGTCGTGTTATAGCTTCGGGAACCGCGTGCACCACAAGCTCCCAGTCAATAGGCTACGGTTATGAATCCGTCAAATTCGGCATGCAGGACGCCATGCTTTGCGGCGGCGCCGATGAATACGATACAACCACGGTAGCCGTTTTCGATAACCTGCTGGCCTGTTCCACGGCGTTTAATGAAACACCTCAGAGAACGCCTCGTCCTTTTGATAAAGATCGCGACGGTCTGGTGGTGGGTGAAGGCGCCGGCGCGGTAATGCTGGAAGAATACGAATTTGCCAAAAAACGCGGAGCAAATATCCTGGGTGAAGTCATCGGTTTTGCCTGCAACAATAACGGCGGCGATATGATTCTACCGAATTTAACAGGCATAACAAACACTCTGAAACTCGGCGTGGAAAACGCGGGAATCAATCCTCGGGAAGTTGACCTGATCAGCGCTCATGCTACCGCCACAAAGATGGGCGACATCATCGAAGCGCAGGCTATTGATGCTGTTTTCGGTAACAACCCGTGCGTTATTGGATTAAAAAGTTACACCGGCCATACCATGGCCGCCTGCGGCGCCATTGAAACAATCATGTGTCTCTATATGATGCAGGAAGGATTTATCGCGCCGACATTGAACCTCGAAGAAATCGATGAACGCTGCGCGATGCTTAAACACGTGCAGAAAGTATTGCAGCAACCGGTGAACATAGCGGCCATACAAAATTTCGCCTTCGGCGGAGTCAATACCATCTTACTGATAAGAAAATATTCCTGAGATTAAAATGTTTCTTGCCCGGTTTTTTCAATCCATAATTGATCTGCTCGTAACATTAATCCTGTGGTGTTATTTTCTTTTCGGTTATCTGTTTATTTTATTATTTTTTTATATACCCGTTTATTTTGCCGCGAAAAACAAAACAACCGCCTTGCAAAACATAAATCACGTTCATTTAAAGATTTTTTTCGCATTGATACAAATACTTGTTCCCCGAACTAAATTTAACATTCCCGAAAATGTGCGGGAAATTCGTTCATCGGTTATTGTTTGCAATCATCTATCCTATCTCGATCCTATCCTGCTCGTATCGCTTTTTCAGAGGCAGCGGACGATTGTAAAGAATACTTTTTTCAAAGTCCCCGTTTTCGGCTGGTTTTTAAGAAATTACGGTTATATTTCCTCCAGTGCCGATGGAATAACCGGATCGGCAATGATCAACAATCTGGAGTCCATCAAGCAACATCTGAAGGAAGGTGGAATTTTATTTGTGTTCCCGGAAGGAACCAGAAGCCGCGACGGAAACCTTGCGCCTTTCAATAAAGGCGTATTTACTATCGCCCGTTACTGTAATGCCCCGCTGAAACTTATTTTAATTACCGGAACCGATAAATTATTTCCGCCAGGCCATTTTTTATTTAGCACCCGAGACTTTAATCAAATTCAACTGGAATTAATTGGCTCTCTGGAACCGAATTATAATGATAATAATTTTTCCATTTCCGCTCTTGCCGATGAGACCAGAAAAATATTTGAAGAAAAAATCGCAAAGACTATGAATCCTGCAATTAAACGTTTAAATAATGGAGGGTAACTTATATCGCCTTATGTGCTTTGCGTGTCCCCTCGGAAATTCTCCCGACTTCGCGCTGGCGCAAAGCCCGGCGCATGCCGGGGGGGATTAAGGGGGTGGAAAAGCAGAGGATTAGAAGCTGGAGACTCGAATGTTTGGATATCCACCTCCGTCCCTACGGGACACCTCCGCCAGCGGAGGATATCGAATGACGGAGTAATAAGAATAAAACAAATGGGAGGAACAATCCATGGAACTACAGGAAGCTATTTTAAAGCGAAGAAGTGTAAGAAAGTTTACCGAAGAAATGGTAACTGATGATGACCTTCGGCAAATATTCGAAGCTGTACGCTGGTCGCCTTCCTGGGCAAATACTCAAGTGTGGGAATTTATAGTTGTCCGTGATAAGGAGTTGATCAAAAAGGTAACGGGTACTTATTCAGAACACAATCCGGCCACCAAATGTTCACTTACCGCTTCAGCTTTAATCGTCGCCTGTGCCAAGACTGGCGTTTCCGGATGCTACGGTGGAAAAGACGCCACCGCAATTCAAAACTGGTACATGTTTGATTTGGGCATGGCTGTTCAGACATTATGTTTGAAAGCTCACGAACTGGGTTTAGGAACTGTAGTTGTCGGTCTAATGGACCATGAAACCTGTAAGAAAATTCTCGATGTTGGGGAAGGCTATAAAGTAGTCGCTGTTATTCCCATCGGACGGCCCGCTGTGCCTCCCAGAGAAGGTCCTGCGCGCAAAGATCTTTCCGAAATTGTTCATCTGAACCGTTTCCATAAAACGATGTTTTAATATAAATCCCTTTGAGACTGTGACGAAAATTTCTTCTATTGAAGCGAGAAGAGCTTTTTTAGCCGGTAACATTCGCTTACAGTATATCCCCTTATATTGCGTGGTATCACGCTGTACGGAATTGACTCCCAGAACTGTCCCATGCAAACAAGAACAAGGGCGTGGGAAATGCTCGCAGGTATTTGGAAATATCCATGGATTGAATCAATCTCCACAGAAGTAAGACTTCAAAACGTTATCCCCGAAATTGAGAAAATAAAAGCAGGCAAACACAGAGGAAGAATAATTGTCGATAGGCAGGATTAAATAATCAGCTAATGAAATCATGGTTGACAGGCAGGGTACTTCTTCCTATACTCGGTTGCGTCAAAACTACCTTTTTTTAAATGAAAATTGAAGGAGCAAATATGAATATTGATGAAAAATACAAAAAAGCCGGTGAGATAATTAGTACAGCAGGAGGAACTCCGATTCCTGTTAACGATACGCTCATTAAAATTTTAAAATATTTCATCATGGAAGATGAATTGGATTTCATCACTGCTTTCAGCGATAAAAAATCTCAAACCATGGAACAGTTGAAGCAGTCGAGCGGATTATCGGAAGAGGAAATCAATAACAAAGTGAAGAATCTGTCACGCAGAGGCGTTATCTTCAATCAGCCCAACAGCAAGGGGCTGATGGTTTTTAGATTACTGCCGCTGGTAAACGTGGGGACCTTTGAATACACTTTTATGGGCAAGATTGAGAAGAACGAACGAAACAGGGAAATATCTTTGTTATTTGATAAATTGTTCGCGGAATTAGAGCAAATGGTCCAGACTAATTATGATGCGCTTATTCCTCATTTATCTACTTTACCGCCGGTCGACAGAACAGTGCCCATTTTTGACAACAAACCAAAAAATGAGAAAATAAAAATTGTCATTGATCAGGAAATCAGCGCCGCTGCCGATAAAATTGTCCCGACAAAAAAAGTTGAGGAATTAATACAAAAATTTGATGAAATCGCCGTGGGACATTGTTTTTGCCGTCATCATAAAGACATGTCGGGAACTCCCTGCAAACAGACAAACGAAAGAGAAAACTGTTTTACTTTCGGCAAATCGGCAAGATTTACATCAGAGCAGGGTTTTTCAAGAATGATCTCAAAAGATGAAGCTCTGGTTATCTTAAAGAAAGCCGAGGACGCAGGACTGGTTCATAAGGCCTATCACCCGAATTTCGACACAAGCAAAGATGAAACAAGTATCTGCAACTGCTGCCGCTGCTGCTGCGCCAACGGCGTCGATAACATGATCATACCGATTGCGAACGCGACCAATTTCCTATCTGTGGTCAACACCGATCTTTGCATCGGATGCGGCACATGCGTCAAGCACTGTCATACCTACGCGGCTTATTTAACTGACGACAAAAAAGCCGGCCGTAAGGTGGAACTTTGTATTGGCTGCGGAGTTTGCGCTCATTTATGCCCGCAAAATGCGATATCAATGATTGAAGGCAAAGAAAGAATCGTGAGAATTAAGCCGAAGAAAAAATAAAACCGGCTTAGTACTCATCATGAAAAAGAATGGCTAAGAACTAGCGGGAATATTAGGGACAGCCACTAATTTATATTGACAGGACAGAAAAGAAAAGATATTTTTCAGACCATTATGGCACGCATTGCAAGGATTGTTGTACCACAATATCCTCATCACATCATACAGCGAGGCAATCGCAGGCAGGATGTATTTTTCAATGATCAGGATTATCGTTACTATATAGAGCTTTTGAAAAAATCCTGTGTGCAGTATGGTGTAAATATCTGGGCATACTGCCTCATGACTAATCATGCTCATTTCATAGCAGTACCCCGAACGGCAGATTCCCTGGCGAGGTGCTTTGCCGATACCCATGTCAAATATACCCGGCATATTAACAAACGGAACGGGTGGACAGGACATTTGTGGCAGTCAAGGTTTGGTTCAAGCGTGCTTGATGAACAGTATTTAATCGCCGCGGTACGTTATGTAGAGAGAAATCCTGTTCGGGCAGGACGAGTGAAAGAGCCGGGTGAATATCCCTGGTCAAGCGCCGGGCTGCATTTAGGGATGAGGTATTCAGATCCTCTGGTAAGCGGTGACGGTATGCTTCTGGAACTGGTTGGCAACTGGAGGAAATATTTGCAGCAGGAGGATAAAACAGATACCATATCTGTCATCCGCAGAGAGGTCAGCGTAAGCAGGCCTGCCGGGGATGAATCATTTATAAAGAAGCTGGAAAAGAGGTTTGCATGCGGACTTCAGCGACAAAAGGCAGGCAGACCGCCAAAAAGGTAAGGGAATAATTAGTGGCTGTCCCTACTTCCTACGCTACTTCCTACCTACTTCCCTACTTCCTAGTTTTTGTTGCCCTATGGAATAAATTAAACGTTAACCTTTCCAAATTGAATTGTTAATCCATACTTTCAACAAAATATCCCTTGACAAGCAAAAACAGCCTTCTTATACTCTTAAATCTTGTAATCAATGTCTTATTGTTTTTTAATAGCAATAAGAAAATACTAAAGATAATAAAAATTAAATATGAACTCAAGACAGAGAGTAATGTCTATGAATTTTCAACCAGTTCTTGATAATCTGCACTTCCAAATAGCTTATGCCTCCGGTCACTTATATTTTGATAGATGCGGGCAATGTATTAATGATATAGAGTGCTCATGTGAGGGATGGCTTAATACAGCAGTTGATACACAATCAGGTTCTATGGAACGCCCTGATAAATCTTTTGTTCTTATTTTTAATAATCATCAATTTACTTTCTCCGTTCAAAAGGCTTTTAAAGTTGATATAAAAGATATAGCAAAAGAAGTTGCCATGTTGTGGAAAATAATTCAGGCGAATTTAGGATTGGATGAGTATATAAAAGTTGGATGCCGTATTAATTACTTATTACCTACACAATCACTTGAAGAATCAGAAAAAAAACTTCAAAAAGCTGAACTGAATATTGATGTTCCAAAAAGACTAACGGATTCAGGATTTAATATCAGAAACCGTAACATGCTTGTTGTATTGAATAAAAGTGATATTGATTATCGTATCCAATTGCGTGGGATAACTCGATATGAAGCTATGAATCCTGATGCAATTATGAAAACAGAGCCAAGATTGTTATCAAAAAAGCAGGACCTATTTAGAATTGCTCGAATTAAACAATTGGCAGATTATTCTGCAAGTCCAATGTATGCAGTAAATCTTGATGTAGATTGTGTTTTTATCAAACCGAATAATATTTCTGTCGAAGAATATATTTTGGGACAATATAAAATTGCAGAAACTGAATTTTTACCTATTTTGGAAAAATTATGACAGAAAGCGCAACAGAAATTTTATCTACTGAGAAAAAAAAGGGTGGAAGTGGAGTATATTTGGCGTATTCGCAAGCGACGACAGATATTCCATTACCAGATACTCCAGAATATATAAGATATGAGGATAATTTCTATCCAAGATCATTTAATAGTGCAAAAACAAAACCTTCAAGTGAAATACCTTTTGTTGATGCGTCCTTTAAAACTGTCCAATCAAAGAATAAAAATTTACTTAACAATGCTTTTGAGCTGATTACCAACGTGAATGACGTGTATTTTAGCGTTGCAGAACGTTCTAATTATTTTGATGAATGGAAAGATATATTACATCTCTTGGTTCGTGTGGGTGATCATTTTACTAGTAGTCATCGTAAAATATTGGGAACTCTCATTATTTCAACAAAACAAAAAGATATATCAGATTTTACAATGACGTCGCTAAAAATATTTATAGAAGCCACTAATGTTTTACGTAAACCACGAATTACTAAGCCGGAATGTAAACAAATGATTTCGATTTTTGTAAAAAATAAAATCAACACTGTCGTTGCATTGAATCCAGAGAATTTAAATGAGGAGAAAATCAAGTCTCTCGAAGCAATGATGGAAAATCTTCTCGAAAAAGACAATTTGCCTAATGACTGATCATGTTTTCCTTGATACAGACATGTTTATCCATCAACATGACATAGATGATTCAATCAAGTCCGCTGCAAAAGCTATTTTTATTAATACTCATCCATCAGCAATATCTTCATTTTCTATTGTCGAATTTAAAGGTAATTATATACAAGATTTAATTTTATTACACCGAAAAATATCCGATAGCGACAGTTTTAGAAGGGCTGTTGCAAGAATTCGTAGCACAGGTGGACGTCGTTATAATCTTATGCTTGCAATTTTAATTTCGTGGATCGATGAAAACTTCAAGACGAGGCCGTGGGAAGAATCAAGACGTGAGCTCATGACATATCTTGATACTCAGATAACTGTTTCTTGGGAAGAATATCTGAACAGCGTTGATCGGATATTTAATGATATTGATTGTTCGCGATTTGTAGAAAGCCCTGATGATGATGGAGAAAAATGGACAGCTATTATTCCTAAATGTAATGAAAATAATACTAAGTGTAAAATTATTAAATTCATGGAATCTTTTCATTCTGACTTACAAAAACTTGTCAATGCCTTGCATTCTTTGGATTCTTCTGAAATGACGAAAGAATTATATAAAATTAGAGATGTTGCTGAGCTTACAATTAGTGGTAAGTTCCCATGGAAAGGACACACATGCAGACAAGTAGGTGATCTTATCATTGGTCTGCAAAGTAAAATAGGACAAAGACTTATTTCGTCAAATTCTAAAGAGCATAAACAATTAAGTGTTCCGTTGGGATATAATTATCAGAAATTTTCAGTTACAGAAATCAGATCAAAATAAATACTTCTTTTTTATATTTGATGAAGTCGTAAAAAGTCGAAAAACCGTCATACCGGTGAAGGCCGGTATC
>WOYI011470704.1_pt2 | contig 25650 bp, 24 predicted proteins | sample 6423411 | NCBI WGS metagenome assembly WOYI01 (sample SAMN13441803, study PRJNA592873) | oil field metagenome | biome: oil field; feature: oil-well bore; material: oil-contaminated soil; isolation source: oil-contaminated soil from oil-well borehole | place: Germany: Wietze | collected 2016-10-18 ... | reverse complement strand
CGGCTCATTCTTGAGGCACTTGGGATCATGTGACTACGTTTTCCGGGAGTTCAGGAAATAACTGTGCAAGAAACCCAATGATTAAAGCACCGTAAATGCTGTTATCAGTCCATACACGCAATGGTTTGATCTCGATCTCGTTCTTGAGAGAGTTGAATATCTTCTCGATCGAGTCCTTTTTTCGATAGGTCAGAAGGGCCTCGATAAGTGTCAAATTCTTACTCGATTTCAGGCAGAAGAATCCCTCTCTACCGGTGATGAACTTATCTTCAAGAAGCCTGACGGCATCATCTTCTGAGAGTTCAATCAGCTTTGTCTGGATGGAGTAATCCACATCAACAAGAAGATTGTTTATCCGGAATCGCTTTGGAAGACCCTTATTCTTGTCAATGCTTTCCTGAATGGCCTTCGCTTCTTTTATCTCTCGCACAACTTTTCGGGCTCTGGATTCCAGCTGCTCTTTCTGCAGTTTTTCTGAGAAGTAGAGATAATTGGTACTGTTCGGTTTCTCGATTTTAATGCCGCGAATTCCTGACTCCTCATCAACCATCTGAGGATCATATGTCTCAAATCTGGCGATTATCTTGTCGTCGCTCTTGTTGAGCTTCTTTCCGGTGATGTACTGCATATTATCTGCCCGGATCATCTGGGTATTGGCGACACTGTTCGCTCCTTTGTCAAATATTACCAGAGAATCCTCTCTGAGCCTGCCGCTCGATTGCAGATAGGTCTTCTTGAAGTGGGTCTGATCATTGAGATTGCCGGGTTCGATTGTCAGCCCAATCGGGACATTGATTGGGTCGGCAAGTTCTGTGACACCAACGGTGATCTGTTTTTTATCTGGCCGATGATCACGACTGTAGCCATACTTTCCAAGTGGAGCCTTGGTACCATGAAGAACAATGCTGGTCCAGTCCATGTTGATGTTAGTATGCTCAAATTCATACCTCTCAAACAGGATGTCCTGGATGTCGGAGATGATCTCTTCCCGGTTGGCACCAAGGGTTTCAAGGACACGGTAGAGTGTTCTTTCGCTGAATGGAGGGAGAGAGAATTCGGTAAGCACTTCAGGCCGGTTGATCCATTCGTGAGACCGCTTTATGCTGAAGTTATCCGTCAGTTTGTAGCTGGCAAGAGCTTGAAGCAGATTATTGATGTCGATACCCCTCGTCTTGTGTTTCCCGAAAACAGAGGAGAAATTCAGGGTTTCATACAGCCTTTCAATGAGGAGAAGGGTGCCGATAGGAAAGGATATATTCTCATTCGGTTCAATTCAAACATCACTAAGAACACATATATTTCATGTTAATGGCAAAGTTGGGTTGTATAATTAAACAAGGAGGATTGAAGAACCATGCATAAGAAGGAGGGATCGAGGATGACGCAGACATACGACTATATCATCGTAGGGGCCGGTACATCCGGCCCTATTGTAGCATCCAGACTGAGTGAAGACCCCCAGGTCTCCGTTCTGCTGCTGGAGGCGGGCGGGGAGAACACCAACGATATTTCCCGGGCACCGGGAGCATTCTTTAAGGTCTGGGGGACTGATTACGACTGGCAGTATGAGACAGAACCGCAAAAGGGCTTAAACAACCGGAAAATCTACTCTCCCCGGGGTCATGTTGTAGGGGGATCTTCGGCCATCAACATGGGATTCTGGATGAGGGGGACAAAGGAAGACTACGATTTCTGGGAACAACAAGGCGCCAAGGGCTGGAATTACGAAAAGGCGCTGGAGATGTTCCAGAAAATTGAGGATACGGATTTAGGGCCGACCCGGTACAGGGGAAAAGGCGGCAAGGTACGTCTGGAATATTCAGCATATCCGACTGAATTTACCGATACCCTGCTCAATGCGTTTAAAGAAGCCGGATTTGGCGACATCGGGGATTTCCAGGCTGAAACTCCGTATCGCGCGGATATTGTCCAGAAAGATTTCATTAACCGGGTTCGTCACACCCCTGCCGACAGTTATCTGTCTGATGAGATCCGTAAAAGGCCCAACCTGACCGTTCAGACCGACACCTTTGTCCGCAAGATTATCTTTAATGGAAACCGGGCGGTGGGCGTCGAAGTCGAACATCAGGGCAAAGTGCAGCAGATCACGGCGGGTGCCGAGATCATTCTGTCAGCGGGCACCTATAACACGGCACAGATCCTGAAATTGTCCGGAGTGGGGCCAAAAGAAGAGCTGGCAAAGCACGGCATTCCTGTGGTTGCAGATGTTCCGGGGGTCGGCGAAAACCTCAACGATCACCTGCTGGTAAACGTCCTGATCCTCTCTTCCATTCCTATCCCGGATACCCATTTTAATCCCGTCAGCGATGAGTCGATAGCGCAGTGGCGAAAAGAGCGAACCGGGCCTGCCTGTTACTATCCCGGCCCGGCGGCGGGTCTGATATCCAGCGATAAAACGTACACCGGCCCGGACTTTGAAATAATTCTGGAGTACGTCCATAACGCGAACGGCTCTGAAAAAGAGTTCGCGGGCGTGGAGAATATCGCTGAAAGGAGCGGATACTCTTTCATCGTGATTATCATGACACCCAAAAGCAGGGGAAACGTCCTGCTCGCATCGGGAGACCCGCATGACAAGCCCCTCATCGATCCGAATTATCTCAGCAACCCTGACGATATGAAGAGGTTTATCAAAGGTGTCCGGTATGCAATGCAGCTCACAAAAACCCGGGCGCTTTTGCCCTATACGGAAAGGGTGCACCCCGCCCCGGACGCAAGCGACGCTGATATTGAAGCCTTTATCCACAGTGAAGCCTCCTCCGTCTTCCATCCCGTGGGCACTGCACGTATTGGCGACCTTAAAAAAGATCCCATGGCTGTAGTGGATTCCCATCTGCGGGTACGTGGCGTGGAGGGGCTGCGCGTTGCGGATGCATCTGTCATGCCGCAGGTGAATCGCGGGCATACTATGGCGCCGGTAACCTACATCGGCGAGATGGCCGCTCAGATCATCCGGTCAGAAAAACACTGACTGTACCAGCGTTCATATACCGGGATTGAAGCACAAGGAGTACGGAGAGATGCTTTGGGAAGTGCCAGTGCAGTGGTGACCTGAATTACGGAGTTTATGTACACTACTCCTTTAGAAACCTTCGAGTCGCAAAGAGGTCGTTCATACCAAGTGCTACCACCTGTTCACTGAGATCCTTCATCACATTCACATAGAACACCTCATACTCTTTCCCAAAATCCACCTCTAACTTCTCGACCCTTCCAAGTTTTCGGAGTAATTGAGTTGCTGATAACGTCATATATCGAGAATTCGAAGAATTGATCTTCCAACGAAGAGCAGCCAGTAATCGGTATGCCAACGTGCAGACAAAAAATATGCCCCTGACCCGTGACTCCAATCTGTGGCGGATTGGTTTTAACTCCTCATCTGTCTTTACTGTCCTGAACACCGTCTCGATGAAATCTTTTTCAAGATACATCCTGACAATCTCCTGAGCGGAAAACGTCTCATCTGTTGCATACAACAGAAATTTTCCATCCATCGCTTTAGCATCATCAACTCTTTTCTGATTCAGCGACCAGGAGAAGGAGATCTGGTTTTCATCTTCCGGGTACTGTATCGTAAAAAAGCTGCTCCAGCCATTGACAATCGATTTTATCGCACTCGCCAGATCCCTTTGCGATTTGAACGATCGTTTACCCCTCAGCTGATCTAACTCATGTGAAATCTCATAAATTGCTTTGTTTCTCCGAATAAGCGATTTTGCCGCTTTTGTGACGTTTGTATAGATAACCACTTTCCGTTCCTGGCCATAGAGCGGAGCCACAGCCGTACATGCATACAACTCTCCGATCTTCTTGCAGGGAACCAAAGACTCGGGATCTTCCGGAACCTCGGTTGCCATAATGATGCTTTTCACTTCATTTGAGATCTTTGGGACACCGCACACAACCTTCCATCCCATCCTCTCCAATGCAACAACCGTTTTTTTCGAGGTATTCTCTCTATCCCAGATAATAGTCCCATTATGTATTGCAAAATCGGACAGCCGAGGAATAACGTGCTGCATAGTGGTCATAGAAGAGTGATTTCCGGGATGAACCATATGAGCCAGTGGCTGGGAATCGTATTTGGAGACCAAAAGAGAGAGGTTGAACTGCCGGTGTCGCCAGTTCTCGGCACTATGACCTTTTTCAGCAAGAGGGCAGCTGGCTCCATAGGTGAGGGTCGATGTCATATCATATGCCAGAAACTCTGATTCTCCGTTTGGTATCGGGTGAAGATCTCTCCATTTCGCATACAATGATTCATCAATTGCCGGAGTATTGTTAACGAGATGGCCTGTTGCCGGATCCTCAGAGCAGACACAATCAAGAGCCGCATAAAACGCATCTCTATCAAGTCCCTTAGGAGATAACTGTGCCAACTCAGGGAGTGATGTGCTCGCAATCCATTCTTCAAGATTGGTTGTACTTTCAGGATCCAACGCCCGGTTAATCGCCCACAACGTCAGAAGTTTTCCCGGACTATTGGTTTTTCTCCGTCCTTTACGGCCGCATATCCGGTCAATAATCTCGGGCATCATCATCTCACTGGCAATTGACCAGAGAACGGTCACGTCACCTGCCCGGACGGATCGCTCAGGTGGTTTCCAGTCTATCATAGTTTTCTTTGGGAGCGGTACCTTCTCCTGGTCACCTTCGACTCCAAGGTATCTGACAAACTCGCTCCGGACCTTCTTCCCTTCTCTGACACTCCGGTATTCACACAGGTATACCTTGTCCCCCTTTTTCATACGCCGAATCCAGGTCATCGTAGTGTCATATAAACACTACAATAACATAAAGCTTTTGATACATTTCATGGCACGATCAGAAAAAGGGCGAAAATATGATGGAAATTAACAGGATGATAAATGATGTGGGGTACCCGATCTCCTTAACTCAAGTCATGCAATCCATTACCCATTGCTAGGCGGCAAACCAAATAAGAGAGTGGTAGATATGTTGAATTTTCAAGTAGTGGTTCGGGAAGATGCGGAAGATGGAGGCTATAATGTCAGTTGCCCGGCAATCCCCGGATGTCATTCACAGGGTGAAACGGTTGATGAGGCTCTCGAAAATATAAAAGATGCCATTGTTGCCTGTGTTGAGGTTCACAATGAAGATCTTCTTCAAACCAAAAGCTCCCGGGTTGTGGAAGTGACACTCTGAATTCACCTCGCCTCCCGGTCATTTCCGGCGGGCGGTTGTATTATTTCTCGTCTTTTGCAGCTGATCCCCCTATCTGGCGAAGAGCGGCATCTATACTCTAACCCGAACCCTGAGGCAAAGTATTATCCTTTGGATACAATACTGCATATGAACTTCAAAAAATCCGATCTGATCATCATCGCGGGCAGCATCATTGTAATTCTGGTAAATATCTACAACATTGCAACAGGAGTCAGCGGAACCGGATTCTATATTTCGGTCTTTGCAATCGTGGTATTTTTCATTTTCCTCATCAATACCGTGTACAGAGTGACAAGATTAGCCTGAGTGGACAGTGAGTAAACAGAGTTACAAGTGTGAAAAGGGCAGAAGAGTGGTGTGACCGGGATGATCACTTCATATCTCCTTGCAGACGCCTAACTTGTGTATTCGGATTCCCGCCGTTGACATTAACACATCGCTTCAATATCCATTAAATCATAGACGAGGAAACCATCTGCCCGGAGACGATCCTTCCCCTCTATCCCACCAGCGATAAGGATAAAACGCTCATTTGGGTACTTTTCATGCCGGATATCCTCTGCTTTCCGGATAAGTCGCGAAAGGACAAGACGAGCCTTCTGCTCAGTGAGATTTCCCCACTTGCATTCTCCAATGGCGATACTCCCATCATTCTCCCTGACAGCAACCAGATCAACCTCCTCACCTCTATACCACCACCGCCCTATGGAATACCCCGGCAGAAAGGTGCGTGCAAACTCATTTCGAACGAAAACCTCGAATTGTTTGCCAAAATAGGGGTTCATATCAATAGTATCAGCAGAATAGTTCTCTGTCTCGATCTCCTGCCGACGTATATTGACGAAATTGTACCAGAAGTCAAAGACGCTGTCCTTGATCCGGTACAACCCCTGACGCTTACTCCCGAGGAGGGGGAGTTCCTTTTCGATGAACCCGAGCCGGATCATCGCCTCAAGGTAGGGGTAGATATGGCGGGCATCCATACTGCAGAACTGTGAGATGGTGCCGGCAGATGTATTCCCGATCGCAATGGCATTAAGGATAGCCTGGTAGGTCTTCAGCTCACGGAATTCCTGTGAAAGGAGGTAGTAAGGCTCCCGATAGAAGTACCCATATCTGTTGAAGAATTCACGCTCAACGAAGGTGGCATAGTTATTATAGTCGCCTGCTTTGAGAAGGTACTCGGGAATTCCTCCGATAGTCAGGTGAACCTTAAGGGCATCCTTAAAGGAGAGTGTGGGGAGAAGTTTTCGGGCATCAGAGAACTTAAGCGCTGAAAGGAGCATATCACGGGTTCTCCGTCCGTAGAGAGGAGAGGTATATGAGAGGGCTGTATCAGTCATCAGGCCAAGCATCGATCCCGAGAGTATAATACACCAATTGGATTCTGAGAGGGCAGTATCCCATGCTTTCTGGAGGGCAGAGAGGATGGACGGATCATTCTTAATCAGGTAGGTAAATTCATCGATGACAAGGTACCGGCGCTCAGGGGGGCTTTTTCCAGCCAGATATGTGAAGAGTTGTTCCCAATTTGTAAGCTCAAGCGAGGGGAGGAGAGGATCGAAAAAGAACCCTGCTATTGCATCCTGGAATCGTCGCAACTGTATTTGAGGTACAGTATCATCGGCGAAGTAGAGAAATCCTTTCTTCTCCCGAATAAACTCTGTAACGAGGCGGGTTTTACCAACCCGACGGCGACCGTAGAGGATGATCAACCGCCCGCCATCTTTCTTCCACTCCTCTTCGAGGATGGCGAGCTCAGTCTCGCGGCCTACGAACTCCCTAATCATAATTAGTACTAATCATGATTGGTATTGAGGTTTCGCCTTCATATGAACCAGAAGATAACGAGTGCGTAACCAATATCAGAGTGAATGGGCAGCATATTCATTCAACAGCAATTCTTATAATCCCCAATTGCAGATCTGATTACCATGAAGAGAGAGGTTGCCTGTTTCCTTGCAGGAGTCATTATCATTGCACTGGTAGCTGCTGCCGGATGTACAGATGAACAAGAATCTCCCCAGACACCCGGAGGAATAGCCGGACCTGACCCTGTCCTCACCCATGAGGTCACCTTCAACTATGCTCCCGGGGTGGTGCAGGCGGATCTGATCGTCAGGGGTACCACCGATCTCCCGGATGGATCGATTGTGGTTGTTGAGATGAAAGATAATTTCCTCCCTGCAACCATTCCGGATGAGCCAACAATTATGCCGGATGGACGGGTGATCACCGTCACCGAAACAGGCACAATCACCACACGTGAAGTCAGGGCATCAGAGGGACAATATCAGGCGACATTTACAATCATTGATATCCTGACCGGAGATCAGTTCTGCATCAGGGCAGGATATTATCCGGTGCAGGGAGCAGAGCCGCGTTTCCCTGATAACGAGGTCTGTGTGAGGAAATAGTATCCTGTTTTTTTCAGACCAGTCACACCATTTCTTCTGCTTTCCCCGCAAACCACCCGGCAAACGCAATCTCCCAGATGATGATCGCATGTATACGCAATCATCGGTTCTATACTCCGTGCCCAAGCCCAAATGACAAACCGACGATCTCCAGCACACGTGTCAGAAGCGTGACCGCCCCAAGGAGAATGAAGAGGGGAGCAACTGGCATCCTGACCTGTTGGGATGAGATAATCGCCGCAATCCCCCCAAAAGAGGAAGGCTGTCAGTGTCGAGAGATAATGGGGAAGGCCGGGTGTTTCAGGAAAGAGGCCGGCACAGATTGCCACGATACCTGCGAGTACCATGCAGATGGGAAGCAGCCACCAAAGCCTCCTGCAGAGTATTCACTCTTCCTTGGACAGAATTGATTCTTTTGTGTTGGTTCTGAACCATACGATACCATAAATTGCAGAAATACAGGATCCTATCAGGACAAAGATCATATCCCACATCGTGTCATTCAGATCAAACTGCATTGGTCCTGAGAGGGAACCGCCGATGACATGGTCAATCGCAAATTCAATGATCTCCCAGAAAGCACCGAATGCCATTCCGAAAATGACTGTAAAGAAGATGATAAAGACAGGAGTGGATTTCATCTTCCAGTAGAGATCAAGAAAAATAACCCCAAGGAGCCCAAGCAGGGCAACTGTGATACCTGAAACAAGGTGGGCTATCTTATCGTAATAGGGGAAGAACACCAGATAATACTCCTGGATATGCCCGGCAGTATGGAACCAGAGTGAAAGTGCAACCAAAAAGAAGAGAAACCAGGGAAGCTGGAGCCGCAACCTCTGTGCAACAAGTGTCGGAACAAACGTGACGATAAATGCCATGATAGCCAGGAACATGGACTGATACAGATGGAAATAAAAGGCATAGAGGGCATTTGCAGCGATTAATGCCTGAAAGAAGAATGTAAGGTACATTCCGGAATGTTTTTGCATACTAGAGCATTGGCACACATGAGAATATATCTCTATTCTGACCCTATCGTATTCCTGGGGTTATGTCGAATAGGGAAGAGGTGTTACCATCCCTCCCGGAAATGCCACACCACCACACCGGCTCCTTGGGACCTCCGAACTCGTCTATCTGATCGACGGAGTTGCCCGGGTACATTGCGATTCCAGAACGGTTGAGGCAACCGCAGGGGAGATCATTCTCCTCCCCGAGGGGGTGCTCCAGTCGATAGAAAGTATAGGAGAGGACGATCTCCGGTACCTCTCGGCAAACCAGCCCCAGTATTCATTTGCTATCGATATCCGGGGTGATGACCTCGTCCCACTCCAGAATTCCACAATTTCAGATCCGATCATCATCTCAGATCCGGCGAGCGGGATCGAGTGGGATTATGATACCGGGACGCTCATCTACACCCTCATCAATCCCGTGCTGATGCCTGAGATGGATATTCCAATCAACTATAGCGTAGCATATGCACAGATACGCCCCGGCGGCAACATTGTTGGAAACAGACTTACAGGGTCAACCGATCTGATCTATGTCCTGGAGGGGAGGATTGAAATTCGTGCAGGTGACGGAGAGGATTACACAATTCCTGCCGGACACGCAGCACTCTTCCCACCGGGTAAGCCAAAGGAGATTAAAAATACCGGCACCACGGATGCCATTATTCTGAGCATTGTGGATCCCGCATGGCGGCCGGAGATCTTTGAGATGATAGAAAACAGATAAGGGATGTTGTTCTACTGAACAATGTACCCTTTTTCATATACCCATTTTTCAGATGCTCATTTTCTGCGCAATCATCCGGTTAGAAAGGGCATGAGATAATACCCGATCACCAGAATATGCAGCAGAAGAAAAACATACACAATTTTGAATTTAATTTTATGCGTCTTGTGCCGGAGGAGTTTCATCCCTGCCAGAGCACCGATAGGCCCGACAAAGGCATAGATCAAAAGCCGCTTCTCGCTCGTCCTCCATGAGTTGTTCTTTGCCTTCAGCTTGTCATCTGCAAAGGTAAGGAACGAGAAGATATTCAGCACCGCATACAGAACCAGATAGATCAGGGTGGTATCGGGTATCATAGGCGAGCCCCCATCACAAAGAGATCGATCTGGGATTGTGATGAGACCAGCTTCATCACCTTCCAGGACTTCCTTTTCCGAGCCGAATCTTCTTCTCAGGGCCGATGAGAATCTTTGCCTTTATCAGCTCGGCTACGATCAACTTCACCATGATAGGGGAGAGACGGATTTGAAAGCCCGGATCGGCAGTATCAGGAGAAGAATTGTACTTTGCCATACCGGCACTGATCTCAGTCAGAGAGAGGACGTTCTTTCTGCCGATCAGGTCAAGCAAAGAGAGAACAATCTGCCGCTTTGGAGTATAGTTCTCATAGAAGAGATCGAGAGACACCTCATCCACTGCGAGGGAGTCAAGAAGATCGAAGATCCGATCCTGGTCATCAAGCAGGTAGATCCCGGGTCCGGCCGTCACAACACATTCGGAATCGATCGAGTAGTTTGCCGAGAATGTTGCACCATGCGATTCCCCAGCATCCATAAATACATCCTCATATGACACAAGCGTATTCTGGTAGAGGAGTGTGCCTGGATCAACCTTCCTGCTAAGGCGGTACCCCTCTGGCGATTCGACAACCAGATCATTGTCTTTCATCATGACCTCAATTGGAATCCAGACATCATTCATCTCAGGAAGATCACCGAGTGCCTCTGCATCCTTTTCTGGGAGGGTGAGGAGGGAGAGTATTGCCTTTTGTACCGTCTCGATGGTGTAAATAACATCACCAATCTCCTTCCCATCCAGGAGCTCATCCAGTTTCGCCCGTGTCCTTTCAAGAAGATTCACGTGACGTTTAAGGAGTGAAATCACACCTCCGGAGAATGTTTTCGTATCTTCAGAATTGGCATCAATCATCTCTGAATACCAGTCGATAAAACCATCAAGGCTGCAGATGACGATATCCTCTGTTATCGCAACCCCACGGAATGACTTTTTTACAGCAATCCCTTTCTCTTTAGCAAAAGCACAGAATGCATCCGCGTCCTCCTCTGAACCAAAGATGAGCGTCTCTTCAAGGATCATACCAGTACTTTCGGCACAGGGAGTTATGAATCCCGCGTATTCTGATCTTCTATCCATCTTGCCAGAGCCCGGCGCATCAATAATCATTCAGCTCTCTATCATCGGAATGGGGGTGCTGATACAGGTACTCATCGCACTACCACTCACCACCTAAGGCCTGCGTCTGCCGGAGTGGAGATCTTCCTGACGTCGAGATCTGATTTTACTTATTTTTCTGAAATTGCGGAATATGTATATTCCAGCATCTCCAACTACTCTCTAGAGAATGACAGAACATAGTCAGGGAGCGAAGAGCAGTAATGGGCATGAAAACCCCTGCGACTGCTCGGTTGAGGGGATCGTCACCATCGACGCCCGCGGCCAGATGGTGCTCCCAAAAGAGCTCCGGGAGCGGGCAGGGATCAGACCGGGTGATCGCTTTGCAGTCGTCTTTTCTGAAAGGAAAGGATCGGTCTGCTGCATTACCCTGATCAAAAAAGATCATCTTGATAGCTACATCACCTCGCTTGTTCACCCGGAACAGAAGATATGCAGAACAGAAGATAATGAGACACTGAGGAGTTGAAAACTGTGACTGACAGAGAAAGCACCAGAAGGCAGGTTCGTGAGAGATATGGCAGGGTCGCCCGTGAAGGAGAGTTTGGATGCGGATGTGGTCCCGGGTGCTGCGATGGCAGACAGGATCCACAATCAGTCTCCGCCTCAATGGGTTATTCAGAAGAAGAGCAGCAGGCGGTCCCGGAAGGGGCCAATCTCGGGCTTGGATGCGGGAACCCGGTGGCGATTGCATCACTGAAAGAGGGGGAGACCGTGCTGGATCTCGGATCGGGTGCAGGCTTTGACTGCTTCCTCGCAAGCGAAAAAGTCGGCCCGGCCGGCCATGTCATCGGTATCGATATGACCCCTGATATGCTTGAAAAGGCTAGAAAAAATGCTGAAGACGGAGGATATACCAACGTGGAGTTCCGGCTCGGTGAGATAGAGCACCTGCCGGTCGCAGATGCATCAGTTGATGTCGTCATCTCAAACTGTGTCATCAACCTCTCGCTTGACAAGCCACAGGTCTTCTCCGAGATATTCCGGGTACTCCGCCCGGGCGGACGCCTGCTCGTCTCAGATATCGTCCTCACGGCCCCGCTCCCGGACGCCTTGAGAGAGTCGTCTCTTCTCTATACCAGCTGTGTCTCCGGAGCTCTCTTGAAGGAAGAATATCTGAAATGTGTACGCGATGCCGGATTCTCCACCATCACCATTCACGGCGAATCCGTCTTTCCCTTAAATCATATCATCAGCGAACCGGAACTGATCAACATCATTGGATCTGTTCCCTTTGATGATGCGAAAAAGAAGCTGTCAGAGAGCATCATTTCAATAAAAATAGGTGCAGAAAAGAAGAAGTAGAAATGTGGCAATCAGAGGAGAGGAGGAGCTTACCGGCCTCCTGCTCCTCCACCGCCAAAGCCGCCACCGGCACCGAATCCTCCACCACCTGCGCCTGCCTGCGAAGGCGGGGAGAATCTGCTGATCGAATAAAAGCCCATGAACCAGAAATAGGTCGGGACATAGTAGCCGGACTCCGAAACATCCACCTTCAGCTCCTTCATCGCCTTCTGAACATTATCGCCAACACCAAGCGCTGTGCCGTAAATAAGCCAGATTCCCCACATATTCATATCATCGGGGCTGTATTTCCGGATCATGCTCATATCAGAGAGAAAACGTCTGAATGCGTTCCATTCGAGTTTCGTCTTATAGTACTCATCCTTCCAGTGACCAAAGAGCGTTGAGGGGAGTGCCACTGCAACCCCCGCCTGTACTGCCATTACGACACCAAGGACAATTGCAGCCAGCAGCGCCCCTTCGGTGTCGGTTGCAAAGAGGAATGCCAGTATGACAATGAGGATATAGCCGACTGCGCCGAACAGGAGAAGGGCCGGGGTTCCCCTTCCATCCACGGCATAGGTTCCCGATATCCGCTCATCGGTCATCGTCATCAGGTCATTTATGTTCTCCTTGAGCCGTATGGCAATATGCTCCTCTGCAGTGGAACTTTGTGCCCGTTCTGCAACTGCTTCGAAGTAGCCGGTATCAAGAACCCCGGATTCATCTGAATTCAGGCTGATGAAGTTCATCACCTTCTGCTCATACTGATCATCCCCTTCCTCTTTAAGAAGCCGGATGCTCACCCCTTTCTGATCAGGATTCTCCCTGATCTCGATCTTCTTCTTCCGGTGGAGATCGAGGAGGGTTGCATAGAATCCGTTCTCATCTGATGAGAATGCATCCTTATTGAAGATCAGATTCACCTGCCAGGGCGGCATCGTCTCATCAGGAACAGTACTGAGGTATTCGGGGACGGTATATTCCTTCTCCCTCCCATACAGGATGTACAGGCTGAGAAGCACAAACGGTGTCAGAACAACCAGCACTTTTCCGATCAACAGAAGGATATCTGCAATAAAGAAGCCGAAGAGATAGGAATTGTTAGCAGATTCGGTCTTCTCACGGACCCCTTCGACATAGGTTTTGATCCCGGAAACCGAATCTGCTGCATCCGGGCTCATCAGGAACTCAACCTCGATCCGCTCATTTGAAGGGGAGCTCCCGGTGAGCATAATCATCCCATCACCACGGGTTATCTCGTAGATAGGGGGATGAGCATACACATCGGTGATCTTCTCGGATATGAGCGTAATGGTAACATCCTTGTAGGGAATATGCTCGTCTGCAAACATCAGGTTGATATGCACCGCATCGCTGTCGTACTCAACCGGCGGCACCATCTGGTAGGTATACTCAACAACATAGTCGCCCGGAACAAAGTAGTCCGGATTGACAATGCCAACCTCATTTGGGTAGGCAAGATCAGAGACGAGTGACCGGGCACGGGGAGTATCCCCTGAAAAGAGATGGATACTGCCGGTGCCTGTCTTCAGATAAGGAACAGTCCCCTCCGGTGCCGATGCCTCAATGAGGCGGATGTGAGGCTGGCTGGAGATAGTATCTCCAAAGATAAGAGGGGCGTTCCAGTTACGATACAACATCCGGTATTCCTGCGATGAGCGCACCGAATAGACGTATCGCTCGGTGAGCGCCCCATTCTCCTGCCAGGTCACCTCATATGACTCGACGATGAGATCCCCGCTATAATCGATTGCACCGCCGGAGAAGAACCCCATCACGCCGATGACAGAGAGGCCAAGCAGCAGGGTTCCCGCAAACAGGAGTGCAATCAGTCTCTTCTCTTCCATAAAGAAACCTCAGAACTCGATCTTCGGGGCCTTTTCCAGATTTTCGTCCTGGAATTCGAGGTACTCGAGCTTGATCATCCCGATCATGTTTCCGACGATATTCGATGGAATCGTCTGGAGCATGGTATTGAACTGCTGTGAGATATTGTTGAAGGTATACCGGTGGCGGGCGATCTCATCTTCCAGTCCTTTAATTGAATCCATTAGATCCTTCACGGTCTGGGAGGTCTTCAGATCCGGGTAATTCTCCATCACCGCAAAGAGGCGGCCAAGCACACTCCGCGACCCCGCTTCAATAGCATTGAGATCTCCGGGGCCCGCAGATCCGACGGATGCACGCATCTTTGTGACCGATTCAAGGGTGCTCTTCTCAAACTCTGCATAGCTCTTCACTGATCCGAGGAGCTGATCGATCATATCAAGCCGCTTCTTCATGGCGACCTTGATCTGGCCGAGTGTTGCCTCGGATGCGTTCTTCAGGCGATAGTATTTGTTATAGATACTGACAAACCAGAGAACAAGGACGATGGCAAGGATGACAAGTATCCCGCCGATAATGAATTCAATCATCTTCTTTCACCTGTACTGACATTGATCTGAGAGATAAAAATACTGATGCGAGATGCTGAACAGGAGTTGATGGATCGGAGTGAGCCAGGTCATCAATCTGAGAAGCCCTCTGGACAAAGAACCGGCATCAATCATCTGTAATGTTTATTACCAGAAAAGACAGAAAACCCGGTATGAACGAGATTCCAGAGGGACCATTCTGCCAGAGTTGTGGTATGCCGATGAGCGAGCCTGTGCACTTTGGAACAGAAAAGGACGGCTCAAAGTCAGAAGAGTATTGCAGTTACTGCTACCAGAACGGGGCATTCATTGATGAATCAATTACCCTCGAAGAGATGATTGAATTTTCTGCGCAGAAGATCGATGAGGCGGGCATTATGCCCTATTCAGAAGCACGGAAGATGACCGGGGAGTTCCTTCCGGAACTGAAACGGTGGAAGAAGTAGATAATTAATTAATATAAAAAATTGCATAAAAATTATAATGAATGAAGGTACGCTCAATTTTTTTTCTTTGTATGATATTCAGGTAGTGGCTCATGCAGCAGTGCATCTTCAGGATCATATGCGGCAGGAGGTTCAATACCAAGATATTCCCTGTAGATACGCTCCTTATACTCAATCCCAATCTCATTGACCGCTGATATAAAGGATGTGTATGTGCCAGAGCCACCAATAGTATCCCAGAACTCATCGCCGATTAAAACAACATCATCATGCTTCATATCAAACCATCGAAATGGAAAGCTCCACGCGTAATCTTCACGTTTGCCATAGGGATTATAGGGCAATGCAAAGAATGCTCCATCCACAACTTGTGGCTCCATGCAGTGGAGTTTGAGGATTTTTTCTTTGCTGACCTTCGTCTGGTCACTATTGGGCAGTGGCGCCTTTATTTCAAATGCATATCGTCTGTTTGTGGACCGATCTTCAACATAGAGATCACAGATCACTGATACTGGGATGGATTCACCTTTTCCTTGCTTTATGTAAGAAAGTTCGCTCTCCCAATTTGGGGCTGTTTTTCCTTTATTTTTCTTCGAGTGTTCTAATGTATTGAGAACTTCCGAGATACGCTGAAGTTGACCCTCCGGTATAGACCCATCAATACGGTAACCCATCTCAGCATATCCAAGACCATGAGTTGCCGCAACTACAGCCAATTTCTCCCAGACTTTCCCAAAAGGTGTGACAAATCTTCGTTCAAAATGAGATCCTTTAAATATCTCATCTGGAACAAGCGCTGCATAGAGGGGTTTTGTGGAGAGATGCACATCTTTTAAAAAGGGATCTTTAAAAAGAACTTTATCCATGATACTATCCATTAATTCCTGAATGACTCCTTGAATAGCATCTTTCATCTCTTTTGATTCAACCATCGTAAAAACTCCATTCACATTTTCCGCCAGATGAATATTGATTCATAAAACTCACCGGCTCGCCTACCAGTCCTCCGATTAACATGACGTTCAATAATATTCTCAACTTCAACATCCAATGAGGCAGCGATGTCACCATAGAGATCAGCACTATCATTGGCAACGACAATTAATCTCCCATCATCATGCATTGAACGGAGAATCCGCCTGAATACCTCAGAAATATCCTTTTGATAAGCTTCTTTTGCAGATCTGCTCTTACCATTGACAGCTGGGCCAATCTCTTGTACCCGTTTATCTTCAAGACCAAGGAGATTATATGCATACGCATGCTGCTCATGATAATCGATTAATCCGACATATGGAGGGCTGGTTATAACTCCATGAACCTTTGGAAAATCGACTGTTCTGCAATCATCATGATACACATCCACGCTTGCTCCAGTTCTCAGTAAAGCATAATCCGAGACGCGCTTGATTGTATCGTTACTGTATCGTTTTAAAAATTTGAAGGCTTCCTGTGTTGGCTGGCAGATCCGATTATGTTTATAGCATTTATATGGTTCAGTCACTGGTTTCTTTGGAAAATCCAGATCAAAATGTGTTGTCAACCTCGCTGAGCGGGCTGAACGGCAGAGGATTATTTTGAGGAGATCTTTGTACTGATAATCCCCCGCCTCGATAAAGTAGCGATAGGTAAGCAACTCCTCACGTGCTTTTGGTGCAAACCACCTCTCAAGATACTCATTATTCTCATCTGAAAGATAGGGACCATGTGTGCACTCAAACCACAACCGGCGCTGTGCAGAGTCCACCTGTGTTGCCGATTGAACCTGATTAAGAATATCGAGAACTTCACGCTTCATCGTTGTAAGATCGTACTCCTGTATCTTTGCCCGTGCCAGAAGAACATTAAATGCAGATATATCAAACCCAATTGAGTTTATACCAAGCTCATTTGCCTGTACAAGCGTCGTTCCCGATCCAGAGAACGGATCGAGAACAGTCTGTCCCCTCGAGAAATATTTTCTAAGAAAAATCTCAACAAGTTGCGGGATATACTTTCCAAGATATGGATGAAGGCGATGAACATGTTTTGTCCGTTCCCTCTCAGGGAGATCCTTTTCAGTCCAATTCAGATTCAGGCATTCCAGAGGGGTATCAGGCGTCACATCATGGGCTCGGGTTGGAATCTGCTCAATAGTATAGATCTTAACACGTTTCTCTTCATTTGTGAGCGTAGATGATACCATGAAAACACTTTCAATTTCATTAGTGGTTTCACCCTTAGAAAAACATATTGATCTGGGTTAATAAGGCATTGAGAGATGGAGAGAGTCCCTTTAGCTACCATCAATACCTTTTTCAACACCAACAGACGAGATCACCCTATGCCCGGACGCGATCCAATCGGCATCATCCTCACAGCAGCAATCCTCTTCCTCTTCTGGATAGTGCTGTCCGGATACCTCGACTGGGTTCATATCACCATGGGGCTCATCTCTTCGCTTGTTATAGTGTTTTTAACGGAAGCTTGTTATAGTGTTTTTAACAGAAAAATCATATATTTTGTCGTTTTTTGAGATTCAGATAGATTTCGGAATCCTTATAATAGTTCGTAACTAAAAGAACATTCGTAAAAATACGAATGAGTTGAGTCCTATGAAAGCAAAAGCAGAAAAGATTGCAGAGGGCGTCTACTGGGTAGGCACCCTTGACTGGGATATCCGAACATACCATGGGTATACCCTCGATGGAACGTCATATAATGCATACCTGGTCTTTGGTGAGAAGACGGTCCTGATTGACAATGTCTACCCGGGTCAGTCTGCACAGATGTGGGGACGGATCAGAGATGCATGTGCCGCAGAGGGAAGATCTGAAACAATAGACATCATCATCCAGAACCATGCAGAAAAGGACCATTCAGGGGCACTCCCCGAGATCCACAAACGGTTCCCACATGCACCGATTTACTGTACCGAGATCTGTAAAAAAGGACTTCTGCGGCACTACCGGAGCCTTGAAGGGGCAGAGTTCCGGCATGTGAAGACCGGGGACACCCTCGATATCGGGGGGAAGACACTGGCATTTGTACAGGCTCCTCTCCTGCACTGGCCGGACTCGATGTTCACGCTCTATGCAGAAGAAGGGATACTCTTCCCAAATGATGCCTTCGGCCAGCACCTCTGCTTCACCGGCAGGTACGATACCGACATTCCGGAGACGATCCTGATGGATGCAACCCAGAAGTTCTATGCCAACCTGATCGTCCCCCTGACGCCCCTCTTTCTGAAGAAGGCAAAAGAGCTGACAGATCTGGACCTCCTCTCCAGGGTAAAGATGATAGCACCCTCACACGGCCAGATCTGGACTGATCCATCGCTGGTGATCAATGCATATATCGGATGGGCAACCGGGAGTTCAATGAAGAAGAAGGTAACCATCATCTATGATACCATGCATGGATCAACTCAGAAACTTGCCCATGCCCTCGCAGAAGGCGTTATGGCAGGTGGAGCGGATGTGAAGATCTTCAACCTTCACGAAGATGAGCGATCTGAGATCGTCAAGCATATCCTTGAGTCGAAAGCGATCATGGTCGGTGTTCCCACAATCAACGATATGCCATATCCAAGTATTGGAGATCTCCTGTACTACCTCAAAGGACTCAGGTTCGATAGAACAGGGGAGCGGTATGCCCTCACCTTTGGATCCATGGGAGGGCGTGGGGGAGCTCCGGCCTTCGTCGCCGAGGAACTGAAGACCGCCGGATTTACCATTACCGGAACATTTGAGATCCAGTTCGTACCTGATGAAAGCGAGATGGATTCTGCATATGATGCGGGGCTCACAATGGCGAAGAAGATCTCGTCTTAACAGACCAAAGACACCATTTCTTTTTTAGCTACCATACCAGCGATATCATTATTTGGAGAAATCCAGATGAAAATTTCGCCACCTTCAAGTAACCTCACGTCAACCATACCGCTATGCGGATCCTGCTTGTAACCGGTACCCAGACAGAAGCGATTGTCAGGGAAGCTGCCGAAGAATCCGGCCATGACTGTGATGTTGCCGTCATCGGTGAGGTGGCATCATTCATATCACCGGAGCGGCTCACGGAACTGATCAAAAAAGATCGATATGACTTTGTAATCGTCTCGGGGATGTGCACCGCAGATTTTTCTGCCGTCGAGAAAGAGACAGGAGTCTTTGTCTTACTTGGACCTCGCCATGCCGCAGATCTCGGTATGATCCTCCCCGCAGTCGGCCAGATCCAGCTCTCCCGGACAACTCCCGCAGATGACCTGATTGCTGTGATGAAGCGCGATCGGGCACTTGATACCCTGAAAGAGATTGAGGAGGCAGCAGAACCCGATTTTTTTGTACGGGGGATAAAGATCGGCGGCGGGAGCAGGATGAAGGTGGTTGCCGAGATCATGGATGCACACCGCCATCCCGATATCCGGACTGCAGTACTTCGGTTCTTCTTTTCAGGAGCGGATATTGTTGATCTCGGCTTTGGATTCGATGCAACCCCTCAGGATGTGGCAGCCACCTTCTCTCTTCTGGAAGGAATTGACGGACCACTCGCAGCAGACACCCAGGATCCGGAGCTGATCAGAGCCGCCCTTGTAAGAGCGGATCTGATCCTCTCTCTTCAGGAGGAGAATATTCCCCTGATCGGAACTGATATCGCCCGTGCAGGGGTGGCGGCGGTGGTGGTACCGGGTGAAGCAGGACTCGCTGCAAACATTTCAGCTGCTGAAGCATCTGGCATTGAGGGCATCATTGCGGATCCGCTCCTCCCGCCAGCCGGATCAGGACTGGTGAGGGCACTTGCACATATGGCAGAAACAGAAACATCCTATCCACTCTTCTTTGGCGCAGGGAACGTGGTGGAGCTCATAGACGCCGACTCGCCCGGCGCGAATGCACTCCTTGCTGCAATGGCACAGGAGATCGGGGCAGCACTGATCTTCACCAGCGAACACTCGGATAAAACGCTTGGATCGGTTGCAGAGATGAGAAGAGCGACGATGATGATGGCGTTGATGAAAGGCCGGACATATCCAAAAGATCTCGGCCTTGATCTCTTCGTCATCAAGGAGAAACGCAGGCGGCAGGAACCACCTGTATTATATAAAACACTACATGAGGCTGGCGCATCAGAAAAAACGCTCACCTATGACCCATGTGGAAACTTCAGGATAGGAATAGACGGAAAGGAGATCATTGCAGAAAGAATGGGAGTTGCAATTAAGTCACATGACTGGAGGCAAATCTTCTCGATAATCGAGGAGAAAGGTTGGGTTTCACTCCTGGGTCATGCCGCATATCTGGGCAAGGAGCTCTATAAAGCAGAACTCGCCATCCGTTTCAACAGAAGCTTTGAACAGGACGGCGAGTTCTGATCCGGGGCTAAGTATCTTCAGAAGATACCAAACCAGACGATAAATGAACCGATCACCAGGATGATCAGAAGGATGATCAAGGCCTTATAGAGGCAGCTGTTACAGATACCTCCAACGCCTCCTTTGTGACACTTCTGGCAAAGCCTGCAGGGGTGGCCGGTTGTCATATTCGGGTGATCTTTCTCATAGAGAGTCCGAATCTTCTTTTCAAGATGTGGTGAGTTGTGAATATGATGCCATTCCTCTTCTGAAAGACCCATGAAGAGGCCGCAGGTACTGCACTTGATCCAGATCTCATTGTCTGAAGGCTGCTCTACATTCAGTGTTTGCTCGCCACACTCCGGACAATGAAGATGCTTGAGATCCATGAAGATTAAAAGGAAGATTAACCATATAAAGCTCTGCATATCTCAAAAATTGAAAGATCCAGTCAGTCAGAAGAACCACCCTCTCACACATCACCATAACGATTCTTTATTTTCTATAAGGTAGAGTCTGAGTACCAGCGGGGATGATGAAAGAAGATGATTGAGGAAAAGTATCTGGAGAGGCTGCTCGTCAAGCCTGGAAAGAAACTCAAACTTACAGATTTTTATACAGGATGGGCACAGAGCAATGCACTCAGGGAGGCAGGCAAAGAGGCAGTGAAGGAGCAGGCTGCGGAGATACTTGAAGAGAGCAGGGCAGCGCTTGCAGAAGCACAGGAGCTGCTCTGGGCAGATAAACAGTACTCAATCCTGGTGATCCTCCAGGGAATGGACACATCAGGAAAAGACGGCACGATCAAACATGTATTGTCGGGTGTGAACCCGCAGGGGTGCCGGGTGATGAGTTTCGGTGTGCCGACAAACGATGAGCTCCACCATACTTTCCTCTGGCGTTTCTGGAAAACCATGCCCCGCCGGGGAGAGATCGGGATCTTTAACCGTTCCTACTATGAGGATGTACTCGTCCCAAAAGTCCATCCGGTTATCCTGGAGGAGCAGCAGCTCCCACCGGGATATGGATCTGATGCATTCTGGGAAGCGCGATATGAAGATATCAGGGCATTTGAACGGCATCATCATGCAAACGGCACAATTATACTGAAATTCTTCCTCAACATCTCAAAGGAAGAGCAGAAAGAACGCCTTTTATCCAGACTGAAGACAGAGAAGAAGCAGTGGAAATTCTCCCTCTCAGATCTGACTGAGCGGCAGTACTGGAGCCATTATCAGGCAGCATATGAAGAGGCGATCTTCCAGACAAGTACAGATGATGCACCGTGGTACGTGATCCCGGCAGATTACAAATGGGTCGCCAGGACGCTTGTTGCAGACATAATTGTCCGTGCTATCAGCCGCCTTGACCTCAGGTACCCAGAGATCTCAGCAGAAGAGATGAAGGAGATTGAAAAAGCACGAATTCATCTTGAGAGTGAGTAGCTTGATACCAGAGGATCACCTGAGCCTGTACAGGGAGGATGCTGACGAAGAGTCATAGAGCAGTGAAAGTGATTTTCAGACAATATGGAGAGAGGAGAAAGAGATTTCAGGCGGCTTTCTGCCGGCACCGCCGAATCTCTTCCATATACGCACGCTCCGGCTGTAATTCATAGGCTTTTTCAAATGAGCGGAGAGCTTCATCAAACCGCTCAAGAGCCACAAGAGCCCTCCCTCGTGCATACCAGAGTCTGTGGCGATCAGGCACACCCTCGATAGCCCGTTCAAGTGATCTGAGTGCCTCCTCATTTCGTCCAAGACGGAGAAGTGCATGTGCATGAGCCTGCCAGGCCTGATAAAAACCGGGATCAATACTCAGGGCTTTCTCACTTGATTTCACAGCCTCTTCGTATCTGCCTAGCTGATGCAACAGCACCGCACGGGCATGCAGCACAAGAGCACTCCCCGGATGGATATCAAGAGATCGTTCAAATGATAGTACCGCATCCTCAAACCGGCCCAGGCTTCTCAGAATCGTACCTCTGATATACCAGGAACCACCATCCCCGGGGGTGAGGGCGAGGGCATGATCAAGTGAACGGAGTGCCTCCTGATATTTCAAAAGCCGGTGAAGAACCGTTCCCCTGAGCACCCAGGCATCCGCATAGGTGTCGTCAAGAGAGATCGCTTTCTCAGCCGAGGAGAGAGCCTGCGGAAACCGGCCGAGCCTGCCCTGAATGACGCCCCGGAGATACCATACCTTCACATCATCCTGCCTCCCTGAAAGAGCACGCTCAACGGAGAATGAGGCATCATCATACTTCCCAACCTTAACAAGAACCCTGGCATGCCCATACCATCCCTCATGATCATCAGGATGTTCCTCAAGCCAGTAGGTACAGTACCGTAGTGCTTCATCATATCGTCCAATATGGTAGAGGGCCGACGCATAGCGACGAAATAGTTCCGGATCATGGGAATTGTGGTGCATTACCCGTTCATAACTGGATACGGCCTCCGTGTATCTCCCAAGATGTACAAGTGCAGTACCACATCTGTTGATGAGTCCGTGATCATCAGGTGAGAAGTGAAGTGCCCGCCTGTATGCAGATAAGGCCTCATCATACCTTGCGAGATGGCAGAGGAGATCGCCCATTTCTTTCCATCCATCGGGCTTCTCAGCTGAGACAGCACGATCATACAAAGAGAGAGCCTCGTCAGGACGACCGGCTGCTGCCAGAAGATCTGCATAGAGGAGGAGAATCTCCGGATCGTCAGGTACCTCCCCCATCAGCTGATGAAGCAGATCGAGCGCTTCCTCCTCCCGTCCAACTGCCATAAGGGAAGTCGGAAGAGTCTGGAGAACGTCAATCCTGAATCTGGGATCATCAGTTGGTGGAGAGAGAAGAACAATTGCCTCTTCATGTCTGCCAAGGCGGGAGAGGAGAATACCCCGCTCTGTTGTGGTCTTATCAGGTGCGTGCTCATAGGCAAGGAGCGCTTCTTCGGGGCGATCAAGCTGCTCAAGTACCGATCCATAGAGGGACCAGAGAACCGGATCATGGGGAATCTCAAGAATCAGTCCTGATAGGATATCATGAGCCTTCTCAAAGCGATTGAGAGCAATTAATGATCTGGCCATACCCTGAAGAGATTCGGAAGAATCCGGCTCCTGCTGAAGTGACTCTTCAAAGGAAACAACCGCTTCGTCATACCGGCCAAGTGTGTGAAGAATGTGACCCCGTTTTCGAAGGATGGATGGAGCTGGATCGCCGGCTTTTATCAACTGTTCATAAATGATCAGGGCCTCGCTATCCCTCTTCAGGAAAGAAAGCGTATCAGCAGCCTTCGCAAGCAGGACCAGATCCTCGGGAAAGATCAGGAGGGCCCGCTGGTATACTCCATAGGCTTCTTCTGCCCGGTCAATTTTGAACAGCGCATCGGCATAGAGCTCCAGGAGTGAGGTATCATCAGGGGCATGCGGCAATGCCTGTTCATATGCATCAACTGCATCCTGATACCGGCCGGAACGGAACCGGCAGTCACCAATCTTCTTCCAGATAAGTGGATCTCCCTTAACACCAGCACTGGAGGCAAGATATCCCTCCTCTGCTTCCAGAAACCTGCCTGTCCGGAAGAGGGCATCGGCATGGAGCAGGTGCTGATCCGGCGAGAGCGTATCAAGCTGATCAAAGGCAATAACCGCATCCTCATAACGGCCAAGAAGGGTGAGCAGACGGGCACGTTCGCCGATCAGATCGGGATCATCAGGACTGATACCAAGACCCCTGTCAAAAGTGTCAAGCGCCTCCTCATCACGCCCAAGTCGGTTAAGAACAATTCCGAACGTGCGGAGAAGATCAGGATCATCGGGCAAGAAGAGGAGGGCCTGCTGATATGCATCTTCTGCTGCATCGAAACGTTCAAGCTGACAAAGGAGATCCCCCATCTCTCTCCATCCGGATAGATCCTCACGTAAAACCCCCTGTTCATAAGCTGCCAGAGCATCAATCAGGTGACCCGCAGAGACGAGAAGGTCCGCATAAATGAGAAGAATTTCCCTATCATCAGGCATATCATCAACATGCTGCCTGACAATAGCAAGAGCATCTTCCTCCTTTCCGATTGTAATTGAGGATTTGGAAAGGGCAGTAAGGGCTGCCGGATGTGCTGATAACATGTCGGGAGCAGAGGAGAGGAGCGAGAATGCTTCCTCATAACGACCTGATTCAAAGAGCAGCATCCCCCGCGGGATAGTGGTCCCTTCAGGTGCACGTTCATAGGCAGAAAGCGCCTCCTCAGGCCGATTGAGCACTTCAAGGACAGAACCCAGCATCTGCCAGATTTGTGGATCTCCTGGGATCTCCAGAACCAGCCGTGAAATGATATCATGAGCCTCCTTCCACCGGGAGAGGGCAATCAGGCATTGGGCAATCCCAAGCAGCGAGGCAGTATCTGAGGGGTCAAGACGGAGTGATTCATTAAAGGAGGTGATAGCCTCATCATACTGCTTCAACTTAGCGAGAAGATCGCCCCGGCTCCTCCAGATCGTTGCATCCGCAGATCCTCCCCCGGCGAGACGATCATAGAGAGCGAGAGCTTCTGTTTCCATGTCAAGAAGAACAAGAGTACCGGCAGCCTTGGAGAGGAGAGCAGGATCATCCGGGGATACCTGAAGTGCACGCTCGAATACAGCATAAGCCTCCTCTCTTCTCACAACCTCCAGAAGCGCATCACCATACGATTCCAGCAGGACGGGATCATCAGATCCGGATTCCAGGGCATTCTCATAGCCGGAGATTGCCTCTTCGTACCTGCCCGTGACGAACCGGCAGTCACCAACTTTTTGCCAGATGGCTGGATCATCATCCTCACCATCAAGAGAGGCAACATATGCCGCTTCTGCACGATCATATCTGCCTGTCCTGAAGAGTGAATCGGCATGAAGCAGATGCTGATCCGCTGTAAGGGTGTCGAGCTGAGCGAAGGTATCCAGCGCCTCATCATATCGTTCAAGAAGGGTGAACAGACGGGCACGCTCTCCTATCAGATCAGTATCATCAGGACTGAGCGACGATGCACGGTCAAGATAGCTGAGTGCCTCATCATAGCGTTTCAACTGAGAGAGAACCAGTCCACACTGAAAGAGCAAACCGGTATTCTCCGGATCAAGCGCGATCGACCGCTCATAAGAGTCGACAGCCTCTTCAGCACGGTACAGTTGGAGAAGAGCCATTGCATGGTCGGACCAGACAGATGGCTGATCCGGATTCAGAGTGAGGGAGCGATCGAAAGAGGCGAGTGCGTCCTCTGGGCGGCCAAGCGAGAGGAGGGCATGGCCATGATCACGCCAGGTAGAAGAGTTGGAAT
>WOYI011194472.1_pt1 | contig 25668 bp, 23 predicted proteins | sample 6423411 | NCBI WGS metagenome assembly WOYI01 (sample SAMN13441803, study PRJNA592873) | oil field metagenome | biome: oil field; feature: oil-well bore; material: oil-contaminated soil; isolation source: oil-contaminated soil from oil-well borehole | place: Germany: Wietze | collected 2016-10-18 ... | reverse complement strand
ACCTCCTGTCGCTGGGTTGAGCCGGCAGCGTCAAACTCGCCGCGCCCACTGATAGTGACATTTAAATTATCGCATGCCAACTGACCGAATTCAAGATTTCCAAGTCCGGAAACGTTGATTTTAAGGTCTTCGGCGTCGATCGCGGCGCAGTTCAGGCTGCATTTGCCGCTGATGCTGATCTTTTCGAGCGAAACGAAGGTGAGACGATAGGTGACCTCGGCCCTGGAGGAGGAGAAGATGGAGGAGATCAGCGAACCAATCCTGTTCAGCCAGTCTTCATCCAGACCGAGCACCAGGGAATCGCCGCGTACTTCAGCGATCAGCTCATCAATGATGGATTCCTCAGCTTCGAGGGTCAGGCTTTCCCGTTCGCCTTGGGTCTGGATCAGTGTGCCAAAGTCCTTGAACTTGATTTTGCTGAATTGTCCGATTTCACGGGTTTCAGTTTTCATGGGATTTCCCTTCTTTTCTATGGTTTTCAATTATAGAAAAGAGTATATCATAATATTAAGGAAATCAAACAGTAAACTTAGGAAAATTTATTAATGAATTAATATTATTGAATCCATAAGAAAATCGATTGAAAAGTACATTCCAGGTTATTCTGTGGGGGGTTCCGCCTCAGGGAGGTAGATAATACCTTTCCAGGTGGATTTCGCCCATTCCAGGTCATCCGGATCGTCCAGGTAGAACGCAGCCTGCAGGCAGGAGGTGTCGCTGGCGGTGAAGGAGATCAGCGTGAGCCGTTTCTTCTCACCTGGGACCTCCTGGATCTGCGTATAGCCGAGACCCACAATCTCGCCCTTGGTCGAGACGATTTTTTCCAGCGCGTCTTCGGGGATCTTCGTCTGGATCTGGTTGAGCAGTTCCAGTTTATCGATTCCTTGCGGGATGTGAAAGGCCGCGATGATCACGGTCTTGCCCGTTGTCCAGAAGACAAGTTTGCTGTCCTCGACCCGCTTTTCAAAACCCTCGGGGAGGTCCATGAGCCATTCCTGCGTGATACGAAACGCCATTCCGTCCTTTCAAACCATCAGACCGGGCATCTCCGGCTGACAGTATAATGAGATCAGGCTTATTATACCTTTGTGATCGGTTTTTGCTGGCAATGCCGGCGAAAGGACAGTTGCGATGTTCACGGATCCGCAAGGCCCCATTGAACGTTTTGAGTGGGGTCGATACCGAATTGATGGGAGGGTGCACTCCGAAGACGGCGACGGGGCGGGGAAGGATATCTGCATCCTGCACGGCGAGGTGCTGCCCTGGTCTGACCGTAAAGGTCACCGGTTGACACCGGCGATGCTGCGGATGGTCTTGGATAAAGAAGTTGACGTGCTGGTGATCGGCGCCGGAGTGAATGGACGGATCCATGTGCCGCAAGGGACGCTTGACGCGGCCAGGGCCGGCGGGATCGGGCGGGTGATTGTGGAAAGGACCCCCCGGGCTTGTGAGATCTATAACGAACTGGCCCGGGCGGGGGAAGCGGTGGCTCTTTTGGCGCACGGCACCTGCTGAGCATTGAATTTGTTTTATAATGGGGGCCTGGATCTGTTTATTTCGCCAATCATTCAAATAGAAGGAGCGGTTTGATGCCAAAATCACCCCCACATTGGGACCTGTCGAACGTTTACCCCGGCCTGGATTCTCCTGAGCTGGCTCAGGATATTGCCTGGGTGAAGGAGACCACCGAGGCGATCAACAAGCTGTATCAGGATGAACTAAAGCCGGTCACATCGTCTTCCTCGCCGGACGAGATTAACCGGGCGATCAGCACCATGGTGGACCAGATGAACGCCATGATGCTGAAAACGGCGACGATTCGGGCGTATCTGTATTCCTTCGTCACCACCGATTCATTCAATAAGGACGCACTCCGGCTGGAATCGCAGTTTGACCGGATCATGGTGGATGTGCAGAACGTCAGCGTATTGCTCGAAGCCTGGGTTGGGCAATTCACGGACCAGCTGCCCGAAGTTTTGGCGTTGGGCAACAGCGCCGGTGAACACGCCTTCCCGGTGACCGAGATCGCTGAACAGAGCCAGTATTTGATGAGCGAGAAGGAGGAGACCCTGGCAAGTGAACTGGGGTTAGCCGGCGCTAGCGCCTGGACCAAACTACAGGGGACAGTCACTTCGCAGAAAAGTGTGGATTTTGACCTGGACGGTGAAATCCAGGCGCTGCCCATGCCGGCGCTTATCAACCTGCACTCGCACCCGGATGAAAGCGTGCGCCGCCGGGCTTATGAGGCTGAGATGGCCGCCTGGGAAGAGGTCAAGGAACCGCTGGCGGCCTGTATGAACGGCATCAAGGGCTGGGCCAATACCCTCAACAAGCGTCGGGGGCGGGTGGACGCGCTGGATGAGCCGATTGATCAGGCCCGCATCGACCGCGAAACCCTTGCGGCGATGATGGGCGCAATGGAAGACTCGTTCCCCATGTTCCGGCGATATTACAAGGCCAAGGCGGCCCGGTTTGGTCAGGAGGCGCTCCCCTGGTGGAACGTCTTTGCGCCGGTGGGTAAATCCGAAAAGCAATATACCTTTGACGAGGCGCGGGAATTTATCCTCGAGAATTTCGGCAAGTTTTCGGATGAACTGCGCGGCTTCGCCGGGACGGCCTTTGATAACAACTGGATTGATGCCGAGCAACGCTCCGGGAAACGCGGCGGCGCGTTCTGCATGGCGGTGCCGGGGGTGAAGGAATCCCGCATCCTGTGCAATTTTGACGGCACGCTGGACCAGGTGATGACCATTGCGCATGAGCTGGGCCACGGTTATCACAACTTTACCATGTTCCAGGCGAATAAGACCCCGCTCCAGCGCCAGACCCCGATGACGCTGGCCGAGACAGCCTCGATCATGTGCGAAACGATCAGTTTCAACGCGATCCTGAACAGCGTCAGCGACCCCCAGGAGGAACTGGCTGTGCTGGAAACAGCCCTGATCGGCGATTCGCAGGTGATCGTGGATATTTACTCCCGGTTCCTGTTCGAGAAGGAAGTCTTCGAGCGCCGCGAGAACGCCGAGCTGAGCGCGGATGAGTTGAGCCAGATCATGGAGGATGCCCAGGCCGCGACCTACGGCGAGGGACTGGACCCCCAGTTCCGGCATAAATACATGTGGACCTGGAAACCGCATTATTATTCCGCCGACCTGTCGTTCTATAACTTCCCCTATGCCTTCGGGATGCTGTTTGGGATCGGGCTTTACGCGATCTATCAGCAGCGCGGGGCGGCATTCGTCCCGGATTATAAGCAGCTGCTCTCTAGCACGGGCGAGGCCCCGGCCGCGGAGCTGGCCGCCCGGTTCGGGATCGATATCCGCTCAAAGCAGTTCTGGGCCGATAGTCTGGCCGTGATCGGCCGGCGCGTGGATCGGTATTGTGAGTTGTAGAAAGCGGTGAATGGGGAGCGGAAGACAGGGAGAAGGAATTAGGCATAAAAAACAGGGGCTGTCCCTTACTTTTGGGACAGCCCCATCTGCCGTTGCCAAAGGCAGATTGCTGTCTGATTTACTCTCTTTCATCCAGCCAGGATTGGATCTTATCCCGGATCTGGTCCCGGGTCTGGCGGAAGACGTTCAGTTTCTCGTCTTCGGGGCCATCGAAGGCGGCCGGGTCTTCAAAGGGCCAGTGCATCCGGGTGCCCATGCCGGGGAAAAAGGGGCAGCGCTCGTCGGCGTTGCTGCAGACTGTGATCAGGTAGTCGAAGTCGATCTTGCCCATGTATTCATCGAGCGATTTTGAGCGGTGGCTGCTCATGTCGATCCCGAGTTCTTCCATAACCGTGATCGTGTTCGGGTTGACGCCGTGCGGCTCCAGCCCCGCGCTGTAGACGGCGAAGTCGTCTCCGCCCAGTTCTCGCAGCCAGGCTTCGGCCATTTGGCTGCGGCAGGAATTGCCGGTGCAAAGGAAAAGGACTTTAATAGGGGATGAGGAGGACATCGTTTTCTCCAATAAAGGGTTTGAACTGAGACCAATGATTATTCTGTTTATCAGTTTACCGTCTATCTGTAATGGCGGGGTTGTGGCGGTGTTAGCGGGCGGTTAACGCTCCGGCCTAATCGAGGGTGAGCAGGGGGCCGTGCTGCTTGAGCCAGGCGCGGTTCCTCGCATAATCCGGCTTGAGGGCGGCCACCAGCTGCCAGAAGTCCCGGCCGTGGTTGTGGACTTTGAGATGGGCCAGTTCGTGCACGACCACGTATTCAACCACGTCCAGCGGGGCCATGCTGAGGCGATAGGTGAAGTTCAGGTTGCGCTTGCCGGAGCAGCTGCCCCAGCGCGTGCGGGCGCTGGTGATGCGCACGCTGTTGACGTTGAAGTCGTGTGCTGCGGCGTAGCGCTCGATGAAGTCGTGGGTGATGCGGCGGGTCTCCTCGCGGTACCATTCGACGAAAACTTCTTTTGCGCGGCCCTGGGCGGCGCGGGAGAGCAGGAAAGCGCCGTCAAGGTCCAGCGGCGGACGCTGGCGGTCGGTCAGCCGCAGGGGATATTGCTCCCCGAGGTACCAGAAACGCTCGCCGGGCGTGAAAGTCTTGGGCTGCAGGGCGCCAAAGTGCTGCCTGGCTTTGGCGCGGCCTTTCTCGATCCAGTCCGCCTTGCTGTCAACGATGGCCTGGATTTGGGCGTGGGTGGCGTTTTTCGGTGCGCGCACGAGCAGCCGGCCATCCGGCTGGATCTCCAGGCTGAAGGTGCGGCGTTTGCTGCGGATGATCTGGTCGATTTCGTGGTGCATTGCTTCTTATCCAGGGTCTCGTTATAATCAGATCAATTATACTGGGTGAAGATAAATGGGTGGGGAAAAGGGCGTGGTGAATGGATGGTGGCGAGCAGGTATCAGATGCTGGGTATCCGGTACCAGGTATGAGGTAGCAGGAGATGCGGGGTGTGAACTATGGATAAGAACGGCAGGTAGCGGGATGAATCAAAGAAAAACAGAGCGCCGATGGGTGCGTTCGATAAGGATAAAGATCATTCTTGGGGGGTTGGCCTTGGTGATGGGGTTGACAGCCTGTTCTCCCGCAGCCGGCGAGGGGCAGGCTCTGCCCCTGGCGGAAGGGGCTTATGCGCATCCCAGCGGGATCTTTACGATCCCGATTCCTGATGGGTGGTCGGCCACCGCTGGAACGACCGACGGCGTGGCCTGGGTGACCCCCCCGGCGGACAACCCCGACGTCGCTTTAGTCCTGATCGGGGAAGTCCTCCCTGGGCTGACGGAAGATGAAATGGGGGATAAGGCCCAGAGGCTGCTGGAAGAGTACATGGCACAGTATCTGCCCTATTCTGATTATGAGATCTACAACAGCGCTGAAATTCGGGTGAACCGTAATCCCACCCTCTTGCTGGATTTCGCCCGCCCATTGGATGATGGTTATCACGTTGGCCGGATGGTGTTGATCTACCTGCCCGGCCATCTGGTCTACCTGACCGGCTTCGGGCCGCGGGCCGACTGGGAAGCCTTTTTGCCGACCTTCCGCAAGATGGTGGATGAGATGACTTTCTCCATTGAACCCCTGATGACGGATGATTAAGGTTAGAGTCCGGGAGGATGTATAATCTAGCCATGAAAATCCGCAGGAAGCACCGTGTTAACGTCGAACCATTGGGGATCTTCGCCCGCTCAAATGCAGGATTGCTTGAAGCGGTGTTCCCGGCGGGAGGGGGGCGATCCGCATAATGCTGACCCAGGCGCAGCTCTGGCCGAACATCCGCAGCCTGGATGGACGGGAACTGAAGACGCTGGTTTACGGCCATCCTTTCGAGGTGGCGGTGAACGGTGAGCAAAGCGTGACGCTGTCGCCGGTCGTCAGCGGGAAGCCGCGGGCGATCAGGCGGGACACGCTGGAAGAGGCCTTCGGCGCGCTGTGTGAGCGGCGTGAGCTGACCGGGACGGAGATCGCCGAGGAGTTTTCAGCGTTCAATGCGGCTTATGTGGCGGCGCTGCTGGCCGCGCTGCCGGACGTGGCGGTCTGCCAGAAGCCCGTGCGGTTGATCTTCGTGGGGCACCAGTTGTTTTATTTGGAGTGAGTAGACGCTCCCGTCTCCCCGCTTTTGGGGAGACGGCTTGATAACTGCAGGTGGTGCGCCGCTCAGCGCACTTTGCAAAACACCGGATGACGCAGTCAAAGGTATTTAAGTAAACAGAACTTGTCACGTATGGCGGCTGTGCCGCCTACCCGACCTCCAAATTAACACTACTTCGAATTCTCTTTTCAAAGTTTGCGTGCTCACTGCTATAATTTTCCCATGTTCAAACGCCTTTCACCCGACTTCTCACACTACCCCCGCCAGTTCTGGCTGATGTTCGCCGGGATGATCCTTTCCACCCTGGGGACGACCATGATCTGGCCCTTCCTGATGATCTATGTCAGCGAGTCGCTCGCGCTGCCGCTGGCGACGGTCGCCAGCCTGATGACGATCAACTCAGCGGCGGGGTTGGCCTCGTCCATCCTGGCCGGCCCGATTGTGGACCAGGTGGGGCGCAAGGGCGTGATGGTGGTGGGGCTGATCGGCAATGGGGTGTGCTATTTCCTCCTCAGCCGGACGGACAGCTTCGGCGCCTTCGCAGTGGTGCTGGGTTTCAGCGGGGTCTTCTCACCGCTCTACCAGGTGGGAACCGACGCCATGCTGGCGGACATGTTCCCGATGAAGACCCGGGCAGACGCCTTTGCGCTGCAGCGGATGGCGCGCAATATCGGCGTAGCCGCCGGCCCGGCGCTGGGCGGGTTTGTGCTGGCGCGGTCCTACAACCTGGGGTTGTATGGCGCTGCGGCCGGGCTGGCACTCTATGGCCTGATGGTGCTGTTTTTCGCCCATGAAACCATCCCGCCTGAAGTACGGGCAGCGACATCCAGCCTGCGGGACCAGCTGCAGGGCTATTGGCAGGCGCTGCACGATAAGCCCTTCATGGGGCTGGTGGGCGCCTTCACGCTGGTCCAGATGACGGCCGCGATGGTCTGGGTGCTGCTCTCGGTGTATGTCAAGTCCCAGTATGGGATCAGCGAAAGGCTGTATGGCTGGCTGCCTACGACGAATGCCCTGATGGTGGTCTTCTTCCAGGTGCTGATCACCCGAGCCACGTCCCGGACCCCCGGGTTGCGGGTGATGCGCTGGGGTGTGTTGTTCTACCCCGCGGCGCTGGTCTTGTTGGTATTTGCGGAAGGCTTTTGGGGGTTCTGGGCCGCGATGGTGGTGATGACATTGGGAGAATTGATCGTCGTGCCGCGGGCCAGCGCTCTGGCGGCCAACCTGGCGCCGGTCGACAAGCGCGGCCGTTACATGAGCCTTTATGGACTGACCTGGAATGTGGCTTCAGGGATCAGCCCGGTGGCGGGCGGTTTGCTCAGCGATCGGGTGGGGGTGAAGGCGCCCTGGGTTGGCGGCGCACTGATCGGCCTGCTGGCCGCCGTCGCCTTCGGGCGGCTGCAGCGGCGGCAGGGCCAAAACATCGAGCCTGAATTTTAATCGTTTCCCTCTTGACAAAACCCAACCGGATTGGTTATCATTAGAACAAACGTTCTAATGATAAGGGCTGTTTGGCTTGGCTGCAAAGGGTAATAAAGGCAGGAGGTTATCAACGTTGACCAGAGTATTGTTCTTTAAAGACCCGGAGGCCTTTGGCATTCTGGAGGTGGACCGTCCACCCGAGCAGATCGTGCGGACGATCAACCAGGGCCGATGGGAAGACATGCTGCCTGATGCACGCGGCCCGCTGTATGCCCGCCGGCAGGGGGATGTGGTGGTGGTGACGCCCAGCGCACCTGAGCCGGCCGAAGCCCTGCCGAAGCTCAGCCCTCGGGAGCGGCAGGTGCTGGTTTTGCTGGGGGAGGGACTGACCACGGCCCAGATCGCCATCCGCCTGCAGCTCAGCCCTCGCACGATCCGCGGCTATGTGGCCAACATGAAAAAGAGGCTGGCGGCCCAAAATATCCAGCAGCTCGTGGCCCGTGCTGTGGCGCTGGGCCTCTTCCACCCGGAGGTATGAGGGCGGGAAGATAGTAGAGCGCGGGATAAGGTCATCGGCCGGGAGCCCTTTACTCTTCCTTTTCCTCGATACCTGTTTCCAAATACCTGCTACCTTCTATCTGGCCTTGCCCTCAATCCATATACGCAAAATACAACTCATTCCCAAAGGCGAGGAAGGCCACCCGGTCAATCCCGATCGTGAACGCGGTCGCCGAAGCATCTTCCGGCTGGTACGCGCCGAACGAGGGCCGCAGTCGCTGATAAAGCCGGAAACGCAGCGAGAACCGGTAGATATCCCCATTGGTCGCGTCCAGCACGCTCACCGATGGGTCCGGCGGCGAGGTATAAACCACCGCGGCATAATCCGCCTCCGGCATGGTCACCGGTTGCTCTTCCAGGCCGGCGCGTCCGTCAATATAGCTTACCGGGTCCACGCACTGCACCGGGTCGCTGGGCAAACCGCTGGAGGTGCAGTCAATCATCTGGCCATCCGCCTGCAGCAGATAAAGCTCTGGGCCATTGGCGGCCAGGTCCGAAATCAAACTGAGGTCCGGTATCTCGGCCAGGTCACTGCCCTCAAAGAAATCCGTCGGGGCGTCCACAAACTGGCCATTGGTGGTCTTGTAAACCCGGATGGCGCCGGCGGTTGGGTTCAGCGCGTACAAAAAGCCGCTGTTGAACGCCACCGCCGTGATCTCGCCCTCACTGCCCGCGGGCTGCGGCAGGGCCATCGCAGCCGGTTCCATCCCGGCCGCGCAGTAAATGGTGTTGCCCAAGCCGTCCACCGCCAGGACATGCCCCTGGTAGGGATTATTGATCGGCAGGGCAACCATATCCACCAGCGGACCGATCGCGCCGCCTTCATAGCTGCCTGATGAGCAGATAAAGTCGGGGTCCACCTCGTAGCCCTGACTGCGCCGTTCGGCATGGATCACGCGTCCGCCGGGTTCATCCAGCAGATACAGGTCCGCGCCAAAGGACACGATCCGCGTGATCTCAATCTCGGAATACAGTGTCCCCGTGAGCGCCGGCCGGTAATCCAGCCGGACCGCCCCATCCAGCAGGTCCAAAGCGGTGCTGATCTGCTTGTGCAGCATCGCCGTCTCATCCGTGGATTTATACGACTCAGCCTGTTCGATGTAAACCAGCGCCTGGTTCCAGTTGCTGCGGGCCGCCTCGCGGTCAGCGGTGGCTGCAGCTGCCTCGGCGTAGATTTGCGCCTGCTGATAATAATGCGTATACTGCTGGTTACGCCCACGTGCCAGGTAGACCCCGACCGTGATCGCGACCACGACCAGCGGCACAGCCACGGCAATAAAGATCAGGTTCCCTTTCGAAAGCTGCGGTTCACCCTGCTCGCTGGGTGAAAATCTCGCGATCAGGTCTTTAAAGAAAGTATTGACCCGCTCACGGGCGGTCCTCAACCATTTGAGGGCCGCGGCGATGCCCCGCAATCCCTTCTCCTCCAGTTCCGCCTTGCGCTGGTCCAGTGCCTCTCGGGCAGCCGCGCCGGTCTCCCGGTCCACCCTGCGCCGGGATGCAGGTTGTGGTGTCGCCGGCTCTGAAACCGAACGCAGATGCGACATCGGCGAGCGGCCCGTCCGCGGGGCAGGCCCGCTCGCTGACGGTGGTGGTTGGCGGCTGGGGGGCGCAGCAGACCGCTCACCCGCCGGCTCAGGTCCGCCGTCCTGTGCAGATTGTTCAGGGTGCGGGGTGCGGGGTGCGTTCGGGGAGACCTGGCTCTGCGGCTCAGGTTGCGGCGCTTCAGCCATCGTCGGCTCGGCCGGGGTTTCCTGCGGCTGCTGAGCAGGTTCGGCCAGCGGTTTGGGAGGACGTTCCGGCTTCGGCGGACTTTCAACGGTGGTGCGCGGGGCGGACGGGCGGATCAGGTTGATCCGGCCCTCTCCGGGCAGTATCTGGACCAGGCCCACGCTGAAATTCTGCGGCGCCTGGTTGAGCAGCCGCCGGCGCAGCTGGTCCATGCTGGGGAAATGGTCGGCGAAGATCAGCGAATTATCCCAGGACGCGGGCGGGGTCTCCGTAGTGAAGAAGTAAGCGCCGGTGCCCAGATCATCCTGATAATACCGAACGGTCGGCGTGCGGCTCACGCCCAGGCCGCGGTCCGTCTCGCTGACATCGGTGTGATGTTCCAGCCCTTGATGAGTGAGCACAAAAGCATGGGTCGGGCCGGATTGCGTGATATAAAGGCTCTGGCGATGGATCGCCGCCAGGTTCACGGATGCCGTCACCGCGACGCCCTCCTGCGCGGTGCGGATATTCCGCTCCAAGATGGTCAGGTTCAGGGTTTCTATCAGAGACCGGAGGGCAGAGGTCACACTCCCGCCGGTTTTGAAAAAGGTCTGTCCCAGGTGCTTGATCCAGTTCTGCCGGATATCTGCCGGGATTTCGTCTTCCGGAGAGAAAATGATCGAAAGGATCAGGACATCTTCCGAGCGGCCGCGGGCCGCCCGCCGGGGCGGAGCAAAGGCCTGCAGACTGACGCTGCTCGGCAGGTTCCGGCCCTGGCTGAGATGGATGGGTAATATATTCAGATCATACATAAACACCTGGCCAATAATTGAGCGAAAGACTACCTACATTATACACACTAGTCTGCTAAGGTATAATCCTTCCTATGAAGTTCAAAACTTATACAAATTTCGATGAAATAGCACAATACAAAGAAGAATGGAACCAAATTCTGGAGAAAAGTGTCAGCCAGGTCCCGTTCCTGATCTTCGATTACCTGCAAGCCTGGTGGGAGACCAAAGGCGGCGGAGAATGGCCCACAGATAGCAAACTCGTACTGGTCGCAGCCTTTGAGGGCGACGAATTGGTGGGCATCGCCCCCCTGTTCCAGGCGGAGAATCTCGACGGCAAACAGGCGTTGATGTTCGTCGGCGCGATTGAGGTATCCGACTTCCTCGATGTCATCGTGACGCCTGAAAACCATGCGGCTTTCCTCTCTGGCCTGCTGGATTTCCTTAACGGCGGCGATTCGGTTCCCGCCTGGGCGGCGTTGGACCTCTACAACATCCTGGAGGAATCCCCCACGCTGGCCGTGCTGCGGGCTGAAGCCGAAAATCGCGGCTGGCGCCACGAACAGACCCGGATGCTGCCCTCGCCCGTGATCCCCCTGCCGGGCGATTTCGAAGAATACCTGCTGAGCATTGACAAGAAACAACGTCACGAGATCCGCCGCAAGCTGCGCAACGTGGCACAGGACCTGGTTGAGCCGGATTTTTACGTCGTGGAAGACCCGGACACGCTCGACGCCGAGGTGGACGCCTTCATCGCCATGATGGCCCAGGACCCCATCAAACAGGCTTTCCTAACGGAGCCGATGCGCCGGCACCTGCACAACACCGCCCGGGTCGCCTTCGATGGCGGCTGGCTCCACCTGTCCTTTTACACCCTCGATGGAAATAAAGCTGCGGCCAATTTATCCTTCATCTGGCATAACCGCCTGTGGCTCTATAATTCCGGCTGGGAATGGGAATACCGGCAGTACTCCCCCGGCTGGCTCCTGCTGGCGAACCTGCTGCAGTGGGCCACCGAGAACGGGATCCGCGAGTTCGACTTCATGCGGGGCGACGAGGACTACAAGTACAAGTTTGGCGGCGTGGATCGGTTTATCGATCGGGTCACGCTGATGCCGTGAGGGCGGCAGGTACCAGGAATTCGGTATTAAGCATCAGGCAGCGGGAAACCAGGACCCTTCCCGAAAAACCCGGCAAGGATAAGGATCCTGTTTGGTCCGTAAACCTTTGGTTCCTGGCCAACAACTTATCATCACGCCAATCTGTCAGTGTATTTTGCTTGAGTCAAATCGTTGTTTATATCATTCTGAGATTGCCGCGCCACTTTCAGGGGTTCCAATGACAATATGATGCAAGGGGGGGCGCTGACCCACCCTGCAAGGAATTTGCTGGATGGATTGTAATTTCCTGTGAAGCTATATCTCGCCGCGGGCCAGGGCCAATGCGCCATATAACCCGGCGTCATCACCCAGTGCGGCCTGGGTGATCACCAGGTTCTCCAAATAATGGGCGGAAAGCACAGACGCGCGCACGGTTTTCCGCAGCGGTTCCAGCAGCAGATCCCCCGTGAGCGAAACGCCGCCGCCGAGGATCACGATCGTCGGGTCGAAGATCATCAGGTAATTGGCGATCATCAGGCCCAGGTAGTGCCCAGCGCGCTGGAAAGCTTCCTGCGCCAGCGGGTCGCCTTCGCGGGCAGCCTGACTGATGGTTTTGGTATCCGGCGTGCCGCTGAGGATCGAGGCGCGGCCTGCGGCCAGCTGCCCGGCCACGAATCTGGCGATAGCGGGGCCGGAGGCCAACGCTTCCAGGTGGCCGGGCTGGCCGCAGCCGCAGAGCGGGCCGTCGGGCAGGATGGTCACGTGGCCTAATTCCGCGCCCAGGCCCCGTGCGCCGACCAGCAGATGATCATCGCAAATCACACCCCCGCCAATGCCGGTGCTGACGGTCATATAGACCAGATGGTGGTGGCCTCGGCCGGCGCCGTAGCGCCATTCCCCCACGGCGGCCAGGTTGGCATCGTTGCCCAGGAATGCCGGTGCGCCAATCGTGTTTTTGATGCGTTCCGGAATCGGTATATTGACCCATTCCGGCAGGTTGGGCGCCGCCAGGACAATGCCCCGTTTGGGGTCCAGGGGGCCTGGCGCGGCGATCCCGACTGCGTCGATGGTCTCACCGGGCGGCGTGACCTGCCGGATCAGGTCAATCAGACGGTCCACAGACGTGGTCCCGCCTGCATAGGTGCGGATACGGGTCTGCGAGGACGGCGTTTCCGAGCCTTGCGGGAATACGGCGGCGCGCATGTGGGTGCCGCCGACATCGATGGCTAATGTGACGCTCATAGGGGGGATTATAGCATGACGTTAGGGCCTTCTGGAAGGAGAAAACCTTTGTTTTGAAGGGTAATAATAGGGAACTTACGTTGACGGGTACATTGAATCCTGCTATGATTCACTTCGTATGCAAGAACCAAAAAAGAACTTTTTCTCCCGGGTATGGGATAACATCCGCCGGGAATCGCAATGGTTTCGGCCAGGGTTGGGGTATAAACGCTGGTTGATCCTTGTTTTTTTAGGCACCACGCTGATCAGCGTCGGCATGGCGATGTTGTTCCTGGATGTCTATCGTACTGCACCTGATACCTGGTGGCTGCCCATTCTTTCCACCTTGTCATTAAGGTTCCTCGATCGCCCCATCCGTGTGATCATCTTCGGCGGGATTGGGTTCATCATGGTCTTGCTGGGGATTTGGGAGTCGAACCGTTCTCTGCTGCGGCCTTTCGTGCCGCCCGGGAAACCGCTGATTGAAGCGCTGGAAGTTTACCGGCGGCGCGACCGCGGGCCGCGGATCGTGGTTTTGGGCGGGGGTCACGGCCTTTCCGCACTCTTGCGCGGGCTGAAAGCCTACACGCATAACCTCACGGCCATCGTTACGGTGGCGGATGACGGCGGCTCTTCGGGTGAACTTCGCCGGAACGTGGGCATTTTACCCCCCGGCGATATCCGTAACTGCCTGGCCGCGCTCAGCAATAACGAAGACTTGCTCTCACAGGTTTTTCAATATCGTTTTGCAACCGGCGCCGGCCTGGAAGGTCATTCCCTCGGTAATCTCTTTATCACCGCGCTCACTGAAATTACCGGCAGCTTTGAAGAAGCAGTGGCCGAATCCGGCCGCGTTCTGGCCGTCTACGGCCAGGTATTGCCCTCCACGCTGACGGACGTCCGGTTGTTGGCCGATCTGGAAGGCGAGGACGGGCGGATCATGAGCGTTTCCGGTGAGACCCAGATCAGAGAGACGGAAGGCAAGGTCCGGCGGATCTGGTTGGACCCGGCCAATACCCCCGCGTTCCCACCGGCGATCTCAGCCGTGTTAAGCGCGGACCTGATCATCATCGGACCCGGCAGCCTTTATTCCAGCCTGCTGCCGAACCTGCTGGTGCGTGACCTGGCGGACGCCATCCGGGCCAGCCAGGCGCTGAAATTCTTCATCTGCAATGTGGCCACCGAACGCGGGGAGACCGACTCTTTTAACTGCATGGACCACGTCCGGGCGGTGGAAGAGCATGTGGGCGCGGGGATGTTTGATCTCGTGATCTGTAACAACCACTTCCTGGGTCATCTCGGAAAGGGTGTTGATTGGGTGCGGATGGACCCGGACCTCATCCAGCATTCGGCGGTCTATTGTGCCAACCTCATTGATGCGGATCACCCCTGGCGGCATGACTCAGTCCGCCTTTCGAAAACGGTCATGGACCTCTTCTTTGAACGCACCGGCCCGTTGATAGAGTAAATACAGCGCTAATCGTGACGCATGATAGATGTGCGCATGGATAAGCGGTGGTAAAATTGTTTTGGTAAAAATAACACCTTATAGGAGGCAGAAAAATGACAACTCGTGTTGGTATCAATGGTTTCGGCCGCATCGGCCGTCAGGTTTTTAAGGCGATCAAGGAACGGCATTCCGACGACCTGGAGGTCGTGGCCGTCAATGATCTGTTTGACGCAGACATCAATGCTTACTTATTCAAATATGACTCCAACTACGGCCAGTATTCTGGTACGGTAGAGGTCAAAGACGGCAACCTGGTCGTCGATGGTAAGGAAGTCAAAGTCCTTGCTGAGCGCAATCCCGGCAATCTGCCCTGGAAGGACCTGGGTGTGGATATTGTGATTGAGTCCACCGGTGTGTTCCGCGATGGCAAAGGCACTGACTCCAAGCCCGGCGCGAACGCCCACATCGAAGGCGGCGGCGCAAAGAAGGTCATCATATCCGCTCCTGCGAAGAATGAGGACATCACGATCGTTTTGGGCGTCAATGATGCGCTCTATGACCCCGAGAAGCACAACATCGTTTCCAATGCCTCCTGCACCACCAACTGTCTGGCCCCCGCAGCGAAGATTGTCCATGACAACTTCACCATCCAGCGCGGCTTGATGACCACCGTCCACTCCTATACCAACAACCAGCGCATCCTCGACCTGGCGCACAGCAAGAAACGCCGGGCCCGCGCGGCCGCGTTGAACATCATCCCCACCACCACCGGTGCAGCCAAGGCTGTAGCCCTGGTGATCCCCGACCTCAAGGGCAAGTTCGATGGGTATGCGCTGCGCGTCCCCACCCCCACGGTCTCCATTGTGGACTTCGTGGCCGAGGTTGAAAAACCCACCACGGCTGAGGACCTCAATGCGCTCTTCAAAGCGGCTTCCGAAGGCGCGATGAAAGGCATTTTGGCCTACTCCACCGATGACCTGGTCTCCATGGACCTCAAAGGCAACTCGCATTCTTCCATTATTGACGCTGAACTGACCACGGTGATGGACGGGACCTTCGTCAAGGTCGTGACCTGGTATGACAACGAATGGGGTTACTCCTGCCGGACGGCGGACCTGGCGGCATTAATGGCCAAGTTCCTCTAGTTCCTTTATAGCGTACGAACCATGAATGCGTAATGTGCTTCAACGAAGTCACATTACGCATTTTTTGAAAGGAGCAAAACATGTTCAATAAGAAAATGGTGACCGATCTGGATGTTAAGGGAAAGAAAGTGCTCGTGCGGGTGGATTTCAACGTGCCGCTCGACGATGGCAAAGTGGCAGACGATACCCGCATCAAAGCGGCCCTGCCGACGATCCAATACCTGCTCGATAATGGCGCGGCTCTGATCCTCTGCTCGCATCTCGGCCGGCCGAAAGGCGAGGTCAAACCCGAACTCAGCCTCAAACCTGTGGCCGATTATCTGGGCACATTGATCGATGCGCCGGTGTCCTTTGCAGAAGACTGCATCGGCCCGAAGACCGAAGCAGCCGCGGCCGACCTGCAGCCGGGCCAGGTGCTGGTGTTGGAGAACACCCGCTTCCATGCCGGGGAGAAGAAGAACGACCCCGAAATGGCGAAGCAGCTGGCTTCGCTGGCGGATCTTTTTGTGGATGATGCCTTCGGCACCGCCCACCGGGCGCATGCCTCCAACGTCGGCGTGACGGATTATCTGCCTGCCGCGGCGGGTTTCCTGCTGGAAAAGGAAATCCAATACCTGGGTAATACCATCGCCGACCCCAAACGGCCGTTCGTCGCGATCCTCGGCGGCGCCAAGGTCAGCGACAAGATCGGCGTGATCGAAAACCTGTTGGATAAGGCCGACAAGATCCTGATCGGCGGCGGCATGGCGAACACCTTCTTCAAAGCGCAGGGCTACGATATGGCCGATTCGCTGGTGGAAGAGGATGCCATTGCGACCGCTGATGAACTGCTCGCCAAGGCGGGTGACAAACTGGTGCTGCCTGCCGATGTGGTGATCGCCGATGACTTCTCCGCCGACGCGGGGTCAAAGACCATGGGTGTGGGCGATGTGCCTGCCGGTTGGCGGATCCTTGATATCGGCCCCAGGACCGTGGCTGAATTCGGTGAGGTCATCGCCGGCGCCGGGACGGTGGTCTGGAATGGCCCGATGGGCGTCTTTGAATTTGATGCATTCGCCAAAGGGACCTTCGAGATCGCCAAAGCGCTGGCCGGGAGCGAGGCGGTCAGCATCGTCGGCGGCGGCGACTCCGCCTCGGCGATCCAGAAGTCCGGCCTGGCCGACCGGATCACGCATATCTCCACGGGCGGCGGCGCTTCGCTGGAGATGCTGGAAGGGAAAGAATTACCCGGCCTGGCAGCCCTGAACGATAAGTAATCAAAACAGTACCGGACGACAAGGCTGTCGACCATCACCGGCAGCCTTTTTCTATGGGTCGATAACAAACCGGGACAAATGACTAAAAAGTGTTTGCTGGTAGAATCAATCTGGTGGACTTTGGCTATTGTTGAAAACCTTACAAGGAAAGCGAGTTGAAATGCGAAAGATCTTTGTTGCCGGAAACTGGAAAATGAACCTGACGATCGCCGAAGCGAAGGCGCTGGTCAGGGAGATGCTGCCGGAGATGGAAAAGGTTGAGAACGTGGAGATGGCTGTGGCGCCGTCCTACCTGGCTGTGCCGGCTGTGGCCGCGCTTTGTGATGGCAAGAAGCTGCAGGTGGGGGTACAGAACGTCTATTGGGAAGAATCGGGTGCGTATACCGGGGAAGTCGCCCCCGCGATGGTTGCCGAGATTTGCGATTTCGTCATCGTGGGCCACTCCGAACGCCGCAAATATTTCGGCGAGACGGATGAGACCGTGAACAAACGCCTTAAGGCGGCCCTGACCGCCGGGCTGCAGGTGATCGTCTGCGTGGGCGAGACCCTGGAAGAGAATGAAGCCGGGCAGACCAGGGCCGTGGTCACCCGCCAGATCGAGGGCGGCCTGGCCGGCATCACCGCCGAGCAGGCAGCTGATATCACCATCGCCTACGAACCCGTCTGGGCGATCGGCACGGGCCGCGCCGCAACGCCCGAAGACGCCAACAACGTGCATAAAAACGTGATCCGCCCGCTGCTGAAAAAACAATTCGGCGAGGAACGGGCTGAAGCGATGCGGATCCAGTACGGCGGCTCGATCAAACCCAATAACGCCAAAGAGCTGTTCTCGATGTCGGATATCGACGGCGGCCTGGTGGGCGGGGCCAGCCTCAAAGCGGATTCGTTCCTGGCGATCATCAAGGCCGCGGAAGAACTCTGAACCTTGATCGGATCAAGAAGAATATCAAATCAGACGTTGAGGAGAGTCTCATATTAACCCCCCGGGATTTTCAAAATCCCGGGGGGTTGGTTTTGTCTGCAATTCTAAAGGTAAGTTTGGGGGGACTCATGTCCCAAACTGGCGGTCGCCGGCATCTCCCAGGCCGGGCAGGATATAGCCGTTTTCGTTGAGCCGTTCATCGACCGAGGCCAGATAGATGGGGACATCCGGGTGGGCCTTATGCAGGCGGTTGATCCCTTCCGGCGCGCCGATCAGCCCGACGAACTTGATCTTGTTGACGCCCCACTCCTTGAGGATGTCGACCGTTGCCACAGCGGACCCGCCGGTCGCCAGCATGGGGTCCAGGATCAGGCAGACAGTCACCGTGGGGGCCACGGGCAGCCGGTTGTAATAGGCGACGGGTTTGAGCGTACGCTCGTCCCGATAGAGGCCGATGTGCCAGACCTCCGCCGATGGCATCAGCTCCCAAACGCCCTCCACCATCCCCAGGCCGGCCCGCAGGATGGGCACCAGGCCGATCTTCTCCTTGAGTTCTTCGCCCCGGGTCGTGGTCATTGGGGTGGTGACCTCAACGGACCGGGTCGCCAGGTCGGCAGTGGCTTCGTAGGTCAGCAGCGCGGCCAATTCCCGCACGAGTTCGCGGAATTTTTTCGGGTTGGTCTTGGCATCGCGCAGCAGGGTCAGCTTATGTTTGACCAGGGGGTGCTTGGATTCAAAAACATTTCTCATCATTCCTCGGATTCTATGGGGTCCATCACTTGGGTGGCATTTCGTTAAGTTTATCACTCGCAGCGACAGGGCGGCAAGCGTGGCGGCTGTAAATGAAGATCAGCAGCCAGCCAGCCCAGAGCAGGGTGGTGCAGACGATCAGGGTCTTGAAATGTGCGATCTCTCGGTTGAGGCGCAGGAACATGGCAGCGGTGAAGGTGCCCCAGGACGCCACCTGGAGGAACAGTGCGACCCACCAGCCTGCGCGGCAGCCCTGCCGGGGGAGTCTCAGCCATTTGACCCCCAGAGCGGGCAGCAGAGTGGTGCACACGGTCGCTACCACAGCGAAGGCCATCAACCAGAGGGAGAGTTCCACCCCGTTTTGGATCAGGGCGAGGGAACTCCCACCGAGGTAGAGCAGGAAGGCGAGCGCATAGAAAACTTCCGGCAGGCGTAGTTTGTTTTGATTCATCTCAGGCTCCTTTTTGAGCGAGGATCAGGAAGCGGTGGGCAGTTGTGAGGAATGCTCCCTGGCGTTCGATGATGTTGTGGATCGCCACCAGTTGTTCGTGATGTTTCTCGATGTTAAAACCCTCGACCTGCCAGGCGATGACCTTGAGGTAATAGACGACGGCGCCGATATCCAGGAACGAGGCTCGAAGTGCCGCTTTTTCAGCCCTGGCGACGGTCAGACCGGCGTCGTAGAGCTGGGTCAGCGCATCCGCCAGGCCCCAGCGATGATAGGGAAAAGTCTCTTCATTTTCCAGAACCTGGTTCAACTCCAAATTATCCAGACCGCCGACCTGCCGGGTGATGAAGACGCCGCTTGGTTTGAGCAGCCTAACCAGTTCGTGAGCATCGAAATATTCATGGCGGTTGATGATGAGCTTGAAGGTGCGGTCTTCAAATGGCAGGTGGTGGTCGTCCTCGATGGGATGCACGGTCACGCCCAGCGGCGCCAGGCGGGCACAGGCGATGGGTTGGTTAGGTGGATAAGCCTCGGTGGCATGGGTATCGGGCGGCAGCGGTGCAAGAGATGCCAACAGCTCACCGCCCCCGGTGCCTTGGTCGAGCAGCGAATGCGCGGTTGAGAAATGGGAACGGACAAGGTCCGAATAGTCCCAGGGCGGTTTCTCCTGCACCATGCGCCCCTCCAGCCAGGAGAAATCCCAACCGGAGAAGTCCGCAGCCAGCGCTTCTTCAACCAAACGATTGAAACGTTCAGGATGGATGCATTTCATTGGCGGTTATTCCTTTCCGTCCAGAGGGAGGCGCTGGATGGCTTTGCAGGCAAAGCAGGCTCCCCGATTTTGAGCGATGTCGTTTCCTTTCGCGGCCCAGCGTTGGGGCAAATACGCTCCTGTTCCATTATAAGATAGAACAGATTTGAGATGGATAGGACTTTTATGAGGGTTTTCGGCCCCCCTTTCGGTTCCCCTCGCAGGCGGGGTGAAAGTGGTTATAGGGTGCGCTCTGGTCTTGAGCGCACCGACCTTTTGCCCTTCGGCGGGGTTGGCAACCCACCCTAGCATTAAGATTAACGAGAGAGCTTGCCTGCATGGGATAGAATTAGGACATGTTGATCCTGATTGACGGCCACAACCTGATCCCCCACCTGCCCGGCCTCAGCCTGGCGGATGTGGACGATGAGAATAAGCTGATCCCATTTCTGCAGGAATATTGCCGCGTCCGCCGGCGGACGGTGGAGGTCTACTTCGACCGTGCAGCTGTGGGCCGGGCCGGGCGGCGCCGGTTTGGGCAGGTGACAGCCTTTTATGTCCAGGCCGGCATCACGGCCGATGAGGCCATCATGGCCAGGCTGGCGGATTTAGGCAAGCAGGCACGTAATGTCCAGGTGGTCAGCTCGGATCGGCAGGTGCAGCAGGCCGCCCGGGCCGTGCATGCAGCCGTGATCCCCTCCGAGACGTTTTCCGCCGAACTGGTTTCGCTGGGGGAGGGACAGCCTTCGCTCGACACCCGGGACCGGCTGCTTTCGGAGTCGGAACTCTCCGAATGGGAGGCGCTTTTTCGCCGGGGGCATCCGCCGGCAAAGGGCGGATCAAATAAACCAAATAAGGTCTAAATAGTAAACTCTAATCTTGTTTTAATGTTCTGGAGCTTGCCATAGAGTAATATAGTAACCAGACACAAAAACTTTATTGGTATTTGGTGTGTCTTCCACCAGGAAATCTGCAGGATGTCATGTTCTGTAAGACGTAAATGGTGGTTTCCTCCCTGAAGATTGCCTGGCATGTCCCCCCCATGCCAGGCGATCGCTTTAAGGCATTCTGCGGATATTAGGGGTAGGATCAACTAAACGGTCGATGTGAGGAGGCCCGGTTGACGAAAAAAATTTTAACGTTTCCCCTGATAATCGCTCTGACGGGCTTGCTCGCCAGTTGTAATTCGCCCAGCCATGCCAATCTTCCGACCGCAACCCCCACCCCGGCATCTATACTGCCGGCCGCGCCAGGGTCAACCGCGACGGTCTCCACTGACGCTCAAACCTGGATGGAAAAAACCTGTACTGAGGAAAATGATTCACCGAAATACGAGATCCAGGCAGTTTGGCCCAACCTGGTCGGCCAGCCGGCTCAAATAGATCCCTTCAACGAGCGGGTTGATGCCTGGGTGGATAGCACCAAATCCGATTTCCTGCTGGCCTTAAGTGATGGCGCGGATGTTGGGCAAGGGCAGGGCGAGGCGCCCACCAGCACCTTATCCATTGATTACGACCTGACAGCCGTCCGGGATCGTCTCTTCAGCGTCCAATTGACCGTGACGTCCTATATTGCCGTGGCTGCCCATCCCGGCACTTTTTCGTATTCCCTGAATTATGATACTCAAAGCGGCGTGTTCATAACTTTGGAGGACCTCTTCCTGCCCGGTTCGGATCACATGGGTGTGATCCTGGGATACGTGGATACCGCCCTTGAAGGGCGCGGGTTCGATTATCAGGCGGGAGAGGCCGCTGAGGTGATGGCCGAACGGGAAAACTGGAACCTGCTGTCCGAGGGATTGCGGATCAACTTTGATGAATACGAGGTGGCACCTTATGCCGCCGGCCCGCAGTTTGTACTGATCCCCTGGGCGGATCTGGGCGGTGTGCTGGACCCGGACGGTCCAGCAGGCGTTTTTATATCGTGAAGCGGAGTACCCCGCAGCTGGCTGCGTGGGTTACATCAATCAGGCAAAACCTGATCCGAAGGAGGAACTTTGGTAATACCCCGTCCGCTTGCGGCGGGGATCGAAATTTTCAAGGTTCTGCTTTTTTACTACGGATTGATAATGAGGATTAGGAAAGAATAATGACGAATCAAATTGATTATCAAGGAAAAACAATCCTGGTCGTTTTGGCCCATCCCGACGATGAGACCTTCGGCATGGGGGGCACGCTGGCCCTCTACGCCAGGAGAGGTGCGGACGTGCAGCTGGTCTGCGCCACCCGGGGCGAAGTGGGCGAGGTGGACCCGGAATTTAAGTCAAATAAGAATGAAAGCGCAGCCTGCCTGCGGACGCAGGAGCTCCGCTGTGCAGCGGATGTGCTCGGGCTCAGTCAGCTGCATTTCCTCAATTACCGTGATTCCGGTATGCCCGGATCGGAAGATAACCATCACCCCAAAGCTTTGGCTGCCCAACCTGTTGAGAAGGTCGCCGGGGAAGTGGCGCACCTGATCCGGCAGGTGAAACCCGATGTTGTCCTGACCTTTGACCCGATCGGCGGATATCGGCACCCCGACCATATCGCCATCCAGCGGGCCACAGTGCAGGCTTTCGAGCTGGCATCCGACCGGGACTTTCACGACCCGGAAGGCCTGCCGCCCACCCGCCCCGACTTCCTCTACTTCCACACGATGGACCGAATGTTCCTCAGGATCTCGGTGTGGTTCATGAAACTCGTCGGTCAGAACCCACGGGAAGTTGGCCGGAATAAGGACATTGACCTCTTATCGCTAACCGAGGTGGACTTCCCCACACATGTGAAGATCAATTATCGTCCCGTGCGCGCCCTTCGAGAGCAGGCAGCTCGCTGCCATGCCAGCCAGGGCGGCGCGCAGATGAACAAAGGCTTCCGCGGCTTCGTCACCCGGCTTTTTGGCGGCACGCACGAGACCTTTATGCAGGCTTACCCGGAACCGGAAGAGGGGGTAAGGGTGAAAAAAGATTTGTTTGCTGAGTGAATGGTGGGTGGTGAATTGTGAGTGGGAAAAGTTATCAGGTACGCGGTATCAGGAACCTGGCGGTTGCTGAAAGGCAAACGATCCTGTGGGGAGCGCTTCGGTTTTGAGAGCTCCGGATTTTCATGGATCCAAGGCCGGCACGCTCTTTGCGTGGCGGATACATCGTGGATTGTATCGGGTAAGAGATGAAAATACGACGATCCCCTCTCTCTCCCGGTCTTCCGGGATAATGGAGAGGGGGTTGTTTGGTTCCTTTGATCTCAAGCGATTTCCTTCTCCGGTTCTGGCGCCGTTTCGTCTTCCTGCGCCTTCTTCACCTCGAATTTCAATCCGTCCGCGCCGTTGGTGATCCGGATCGTGTCGCCTTCGCTGACCTCGCCGCTGACCACTTTGAGGGCCAGGGGGTCCTGGACTTTGCGTTGGATCGTCCGTTTGAGCGGGCGGGCGCCAAAGTCCGGGTCGTAGCCTTCTTCGGCCAGGGCTTCGCGGGCCGATTGGTCCACTTCCAGTTTAAGATTGCGATCACGCATCAGCTGGGCCACGCGGGCCAGCTGGATATCGACGATCTCAACCAGGTCGCTCTTTGTGAGCGGGTGGAAGATCACAATCTCATCCACGCGGTTGAGGAACTCCGGCCGGAAGTGAGCCTGCAGCAGGCGGTTGATCTGGTCCCGGGAGACCTCCCTGACCTGCGATTGATCTTCGACCGTGCTCATCCAGAGCTCGCTGCCGAGGTTGCTGGTCATGATGACCACCGTGTTGCGGAAGTCCACCGTACGGCCCTGGCCGTCCGTCAGGCGGCCGTCATCCAGTAACTGCAGGAGGGCATTGAAGACTTCCGGGTGGGCTTTTTCGATCTCATCGAAGAGCACCACGCTGTAGGGCCGGCGCCGGACAGCTTCGGTCAGCTGGCCGCCTTCCTCAAACCCGACGTATCCCGGAGGAGCGCCGAACAAGCGGCTGACGGTATGCTTCTCCTGATATTCGCTCATGTCGATCCGTACCATGGCGTTCTCGTCGTTGAACAGGAACGCCGCCAGGGCACGAGCCAGCTCGGTCTTGCCGACGCCGGTGGGGCCGAGGAAGATGAACGAGCCGATGGGCCGGTTGGGGTCCTGCAGGCCCGCCCGGGCGCGCCGGACGGCGTTGGAAACCACCTCGATGGCCTCTTCCTGCCCGACGACCCGTTCGTGGAGCCGTTCTTCCATGTGCATCAGTTTTTGCATCTCGCCTTCCAACAGACGGGAGACGGGGATGCCGGTCCAGTTGCCGACCACTTCGGCGATCTCTTCGGCGTCGACTTCCTCTTTGAGCAGGGGAGAATCCGCCTGGCGTTCGCTGAGTTTGACTTCCGCTTCGTGTAATTCGGTTTCCAGGTCGTGCAGGGTGCCGTAGCGCAGGCGGGCGGCCTTTTCCAGATCCGCATGGCGCTCGGCCTGTTCGATCTCGGTCTCGGTCTCGTCAATCCGGCTTTTGAGGTCGCGGATTTTCTGGATCGCGTCTTTTTCCACCTGCCAGCGGGTGTTCAACTCCCTGGCGGTTTCGCGCAGGTCGGCGAGGTCCTTTTCCAGGTTCTGCAGCCGCTCCTTGGAGGCCTTATCTTTTTCTTTCTGCAGCGCCTGCCGTTCGATTTCCAGTTGCATGATGGCCCGGTCCACTTCGTCCAGTGCCTGCGGCTTGGAGTCAATCTCCGTGCGCAGTCGGGCGGCCGCCTCATCAATCAGGTCAATGGCCTTGTCGGGCAGGTGCCGGTCGGCGATATAGCGGTCGGAAAGCGTGGCCGCAGCGATCACTGCGGGGTCCGTGATGCGGACGCCGTGGTGCACTTCGTAGCGCTGTTTGAGGCCCCGCAGGATGCTGATCGTGTCTTCCACGGAAGGCTCGGAGACCAATACGGGCTGGAACCGGCGCTCAAGCGCGGCGTCCTTCTCGATGTATTTGCGGTATTCGTTCAGCGTGGTTGCGCCGATCATGTGCAGTTCACCGCGGGCGAGCATGGGTTTGAGCATATTACCGGCGTCCATCGCGCCTTCTGCGGCGCCCGCGCCGACGACGGTGTGCATTTCGTCCACAAAGAGCAGGACTTCGCCGGCCGAATCAGCGATCTCTTTGAGGACCGCTTTCAGGCGTTCTTCAAATTCGCCCCGATATTTGGCGCCGGCGACCAGCGAGCTGATGTCGAGGGCGACGATCTTCTTATTCTTCAGTCCCTCAGGCACGTCACCGTTCACGATCCGCTGGGCCAGGCCTTCCACGATGGCGGTCTTGCCGACACCGGGCTCACCGATCAGGGCCGGGTTGTTCTTCGTGCGCCGGGAGAGGATCTGCACCACCCGGCGGATCTCTTCGTCGCGCCCGATGACGGGGTCCAGTTTGCCCGTGCGGGCCAGCGCGGTCAGGTCCCGGCCGTATTTCGCCAGGGCTTCATAGGTGGATTCGGGGTTCTGGCTGGTGACGCGCTGCGACCCGCGCACTTCTTTGAGTGCTTTCAGGATCGCGTCTTTGGTGAGGCCATAGCTCACCAGGCGTTTGCCCTCGGGGCTGTCGGTCAGACCGAGCAGGAGGTGCTCGGTGGAGATGTATTCATCCGACATCCCCTTGGCATAGCGTTCCGCGGCGCTGACCACATCGCTGGTCTGGCGGGAGAGGCCGGGTTGGCCTGCGCCGTCGCCGAAGACCTTCGGCCGGTTGTTCAGTTCCTGCTGGACCTCTTCTCTGAGGGCGGCCGGGCTGCCGGCAATCCTGGTGACGGTCGCAGGGACCACGCCCTGGTCCTGGTTGAGCAAGGCCAGCAGCAGGTGGGCCGGTTCAATTTGTTGGTGGTGTAAATCAGAAGCAAGCGTCTGCGATTGGAGCAGCGCTTGTTGTGCTTTTTGAGTAAATTTATCGAGTTCCATAATGACAATTAATCCCTTTCTTATTTGAGGATGGTCCGGCATTTGAATCGCCTTTGGTGAAGGCTTTATGACCCCATCCCGTTATATGTTGAAACACATTAATCGTAGTGAAGGGGTGTTGGATTAATGTTAATGGAACGTCAGATTTTTGATAGTGGGATAATCAGCGATGAAGGTGAATGAATTTGTCACGCAGGCCGGCGCGGGGCTGACCTGCAAGTTAACGCGGCACGCGACCTAAAAAATAAACAGGCCGGTTATAGGA
>WOYI010207486.1_pt1 | contig 25670 bp, 28 predicted proteins | sample 6423411 | NCBI WGS metagenome assembly WOYI01 (sample SAMN13441803, study PRJNA592873) | oil field metagenome | biome: oil field; feature: oil-well bore; material: oil-contaminated soil; isolation source: oil-contaminated soil from oil-well borehole | place: Germany: Wietze | collected 2016-10-18 ... | reverse complement strand
TCCCCGGCCGGGCGTTACCCGGCACCGTTGCTTCATGGAGTCCGGACTTTCCTCGACGGTTTCCCGTCGCGGCCATCCAGCCTTCCGCGCAAGCGATGAGTTAGGTGTCCCTGCGCCCGCCGTCAACCGGGAAGCGGCGGGCAAGACCGGCGGCCAGCGCCCGGTCGGCCGCGTCCTCCGGCCCCGAGGCGCCCGGCCGGAAGCGCAGCCGGAACGCGGCGAGCCGGGCGCCGGGCGCGGCCTCGGGGTAGCCGAGGGCACTTGCCGAGGTGGCGAAACCGGCACCGGGATCGCCCTGCCCCTCAGGCCAGACCGAAAGCCCGCCCAGCGCAAGCCGGCGCCAGTCGAAGCGGGGGCCGGGATCACGCTTGCGCTCGGGCGCCATGTCGGAATGGCCAATGACCCGTTCGGGCGGAATGCCCCAGCGCGCCATGATCGCCGGAAGCAGCGTCTCGAGCGCGGCCATCTGCGGTTCGGGGAACGGCGCGTCGCCGGGATTGGCCAGTTCGATGCCGATGGAGTGCGAATTCACGTCCGTGACCTGCCCCCAGGCGCCTGACCCGGCATGCCAGGCCCGCGCCTCTTCGGGCACCAGCGCCTCCACCACACCGGACTCGGAAATCAGGTAATGCGCCGAAACCTCGGCCGCGGGGTCGCAGAGCCGGTCACGCGCGGCGTCACAGGACGGCATCGCGGTATAGTGGATCACGATCAGCGAGGGCCTGGCCCCATCGCGCCGTTCGCCGAAATTCGGCGAAACCGCCGCCACGCCCTAGCCGCGCGCCTTCTGGAAGGGCGTCGGATCCCAGTAGCAGGCGAAGCCGTCGCCGTCGGGGTCGAGGTTCTTCGGATCGCGCTTCGGCCCGCCCGCCTTCAGGAACGCCTGCTGCGCCGCCTCGGGCGTGTCGTAGCGGGCGCAGGCCTTCTGCGAGTTCGACAGCGCGACCTTGGAGCGCGGATAGACCGCCTCGCCGATGCGGTTGGGCGCTCTCAGCGCGTATTGCACGAGGTCGACCGAGCCGCTCGACGCGTCGGTACGCTCCGGCAGTTCGGTCGGCTGGACCTGCTGATACTGCGCCCGGCTCTGGGCGATGCGGGCCTTGTCGCTCTCGATCGTCTCGCGCGAGGCGACGGCGGAGAAGTCCTGTTCGTCGGAGATGCCGGTATTGGCGACGAGCGCGGCCGGATCCGCGCCCGCTTCGGGCGGATAATAGGCGGTACCCTCGGCGACCTGCGCATTGGCCGGCGGGATGTTCGCGGGCAAGGGCGCGGGCTGGGCCGCCCCTCCGGCGAGCGGCGCGCTGCCGATCCCCGCCTGGGCAAGCTCGGTCGCGTTCGGCGCGCCCGTGCCCGTCGTCACCGGCGCCGGGAACGGCACGACCGGGTTCTGCACCGGCGCCTGAACCACCTGGGCCGGGGCCTCGATGCGCGCCTGCGCCTCGGCGAAGCGGCGCGCCTGATAATCGGCATAGCTCTCGAACCCGACGCCGCCGACGCGGCTGTCCGGTATCGGCGGCTGACAGCCGGCCAGAAGCAGAAGTGCCAATCCAGGCAACAGAATTCGCATCGCGATGTCCCCGATCCCCGTTCTGAACAGGCCCCTTACCACCATTTCGCCGGCTTGGAAACAAATCCCGCCGCACGTTCCAGCACATGGGCGTGATTCAGCAGATCGCCCTCCTCCCACGGCCGGCCGATGAGCTGCAACCCCAACGGCAGCCCCTGCCGGTCGAGCCCGACCGGAACCGCGATCCCCGGCAGGCCGGCGAGGTTCACCGTCACGGTGAAGACGTCGTTGAGATACATCGCGACCGGATCGGCCTCGGCCATCTCGCCGAGTCCGAAGGCGGCCGACGGCGTGGCGGGCGTCAGGATCGCGTCGATGCCCTCGGCAAAGACCGTCTCGAAGTCGCGCTTGATCAGCGCGCGGACCTTGCGGGCGCGGTTGTAATAGGCGTCGTAGAAGCCGGCGCTCAGCACGTAGGTGCCGATCATCACCCGCCGCTGCACCTCATGCCCGAAGCCCTCGGCGCGGGTCTTCTCGTACATCTCGGTGATGCCGTCACCCTGCGCGAGTCTGGCGCGGTGGCCATAGCGCACCCCGTCATAGCGGGCGAGGTTCGAGGACGCCTCGGCCGGGGCCACGACATAATAGGCGGGCAGCGCGTATTTCGTGTGGGGAAGCGAGATGTCGACGATCTCGGCGCCGGCATCCTTCATCATCCGGGTGCCGTCGGCCCAGAGCTTCTCGATCTCGTCCGGCATGCCGTCCATGCGGTATTCGCGCGGGATGCCGATCTTCTTGCCGCGGATGTCGCCGGTGAGCGCAGCCTCGAAATCCGGCACCGGAATGTCGGCGGAGGTCGAATCCTTCGGGTCGTGACCGCACATCGCGCCGAGCATGATCGCCGCGTCGCGCACGTCCCTGGTCATCGGCCCGGCCTGATCGAGCGACGAGGCAAACGCCACGATGCCCCAGCGCGAGCAGCGCCCATAGGTCGGCTTGATGCCCGTAATGCCGGTGAAGGCCGCCGGCTGACGGATCGAGCCGCCGGTATCGGTGCCCGTCGCCGCAAGGCAGAGGTCGGCCGCGACCGCCGCGGCCGAGCCGCCCGACGACCCGCCGGGCGTCAGCGGCGTCGCATCATTGCCGCGCCGCCAGGGGTTGACGGCATTGCCGTAGCACGAGGTCTCGTTCGACGAGCCCATGGCGAATTCGTCCATGTTGAGCTTGCCGAGCATCACCGCGCCCGCGTCGGCCAGTTGCTGGCTCACTGTGGATTCGTATTCGGGCCGGAAGCCCTTGAGGATGTTGGACGCCGCCTGAGAGGGCACATCCCGCGTGCAGAAGAGGTCCTTGATCCCGACCGGAATCCCGCACATCGCGGGCGCCTCGCCCGCCTTGATCCTCTGATCCGCCGCCGCCGCCCGTTCCCGCGCGATCTCGGGCGTCTTGTGGACGAAGGCATTGAGCGCGCCCGCCGCCTCGATCGCCGACAGGCAGGCCTCGGTCAGCTCCGCGCTCGTCACCTCGCCCTTGCGGAGCGCATCGCGCGCGGCGGCGATCGTCAGTTCGTTCAGCTTCGTCATTCGACCACCTTCGGCACCGCGAAGAACCCCTCGCGCGCATCGGGCGCGTTCGACAGGATCTGTTTCTGGATGTTGCCGTCCGTCACCACGTCCGGCCGCCGCTTCAGCCGCATCGGCGTGACGCTCGTCATCGGCTCCACGCCTTCGACATCGACCTCGTTCAGCTCTTCCATGAAGGCGAGCACGGCGGAAAGCTCGCCCGCCAGCGCCGGCAGGTCCTCTTCCTTCACGGCGATCCGCGCCAGATGCGCGACCTTCCGCGCGGTGTCGGTATCGATGGACATGGCTCTACCCGTTATCGCGATTTCCCGCCCGGTTTAGCTTCGCCGCGCCGGGCCTGCAAGCCGCGAGGCGGCCGACGGCGCGCGCCGGTCCGGGTCCGCCCGCCTTGGCCAGGGTGGCCGGCCCGGGCCGCGCCCGGCCCTTCGCGACGGGGCGGCGGCCTCTGCTGCCCCGACAGGTCGCACCCCCTGTTGCCTCGACCCCGCCGCCGATCTAACCTGATCTCCTGCCCGGCAATCATCGGAGGACCCCATGAAGATCACCTGGCTCGGACATTCCGGCTTCCGCATCGAGATCGAGGGCGCGGTGCTCCTCGTCGATCCCTGGCTCACCGGAAATCCGATGTTCCCCGCCGACCGGCGCGCCGAAGCCGTCGCGGGCGCCACGCATATCCTGATCACGCACGGTCACAGCGACCATACCGGCGACGCCGTGAGCATCGCGAAGGACGCGAATATCCCGGTCGCCGGAATCTACGACCTGATCAGCCATTGGGAGGCGTCCGAAGGGGTGTCCGGCATCGGCTTCAACAAGGGCGGCACCGTCGATCTCGGCGGCGCGGCGGTGACGATGGTCAATGCCTGCCACTCCTCGTCGATGGCGGGCAAGACCGGGCCGATCTATCTCGGCCACGAGGCGGGCTACATGATCGCGGGCGAAGGCCACACGATCTACATGACGGGCGACACGGCGATCATGGCCGACATGGGCTGGATGGGCGAGTATTTCGCCCCCGATATCGGCATCCTCTGCGCCGGCGGAAATTTCACCATGGATATGAAGCAGGCGGCCTGGGCGGCGAAGAAGTTCTTCGATTTCAAGACCGTGATCCCCTGCCACTACAGGACGTTCCCGCTTCTCGCCCAGTCGGCGGAGGAGCTGAAGGCGGGGCTTCCCGGCGTCGACGTGATCGAGCCCGAAGTGCTGGTCCCGATCACGTTCTGACACCCGGAACCGGGCGGGGGAAGCGCCCCCCGCCCGCCGCGATCACAGGCCCCGGTATTTCCGGCTCTCGGGCAGCGGCATGAGGCCGATATCGCGGCGGACGCGGTCCGAGAGGTCGGCCTCGTAGCGCTGCGGGACGGCGCGCCGCCGGGCAATCAGCCCGGCAAGCGCCAGCGCCACGCGGATCAACCCGTATTCGGCCACCGGCGCCTGCACGGCGACGGCGGGCGGACGGTGTTCGGGATTCACTTCAGCATTCATCATCTCACACAGCCGGACGCCTTCTCGGGGCGCAGGCTCCTCATGTTCAGGATCGGGGCGGGGATCCGAAAGCCGAAAGGCCCTATGCCCGGCATCCGGAAACGGCGGTTGGGTGGTCTGGGCGGAAGGGTCCCGGCGCGAAAGCGTGTTTTTTCGCCTTGCGGACGAAGCGGACCTTCTTCGCCCGGAATCAAGGCGAAGCCGCCGGGCGCGCGCCCGGCCTGTGTCGTGCCGGCCGACGGGCCGCAAAGGGCTCGGAACGGACCAACCCGGGTTTCGCGACATGGCCAAAACCCATGGGTTGACGCTCATGTCCCGGCAGGGAACGGCATCACCCCCGCCGGTCGCGGAAGAACCCGGCCAGCAGCGCCGATGCCTCCCGCGCCCCGATCCCGTCGTAGACTTCCGGCACGTGATGGCACTGGGGGTGGGAGAAGACCCGCGCCCCGTGCGCGACCCCCCCCGACTTCGGATCCTCGGCGCCGTAGTAAAGCCGGGCGATCCGCGCGAACGAGATCGCGGCGGCGCACATCGGGCAGGGTTCGAGCGTGACATAGAGGTCATGCCCCGGCAGCCGCTCCGACCCGGCAGCGGCGCAGGCCGCGCGGAGCGCGAGGATCTCGGCATGGGCGGTCGGATCGGCCAGTTCCCGCGTGCGGTTGCCAGCGCGCGCCGCGATGCGGCCCTCAGGGGTCACGACGACCGCGCCGACCGGCACCTCGCCCCGCGCGCCCGCCGCCCGCGCCTCCTCCAGCGCCGCCGCCATATGGCTCTGGAATCCGCTCATGCCCCCTGATGCCCCGGCCCGCGCCCGCAAGCAAGCGCTTCCCCCCCGGCGCGATTGGCGGTATGAGCCGCACTTCAGATCAGCCCGGGGGGCGAAGATGGCGGAAGACAAGACAACAGGCGACCGCATCGCCAAGGTGATGGCCCGCGCCGGCATCGCCTCGCGCCGCGACGCCGAGAAGATGATCGTCGAGGGCCGGGTCGCGGTGAACGGCAAGACCGTGACGAGCCCCGCGCTCGACGTGCTGCCCACCGACAAGGTCACGCTCGACGGCAAGCCGATCGACGCGCCGCAGCCGGCGCGGCTCTGGCTTTACTACAAGCCCCTCGGCCTCGTGACCTCGGAGAAGGACGAGAAGGGCCGCCAGACCGTCTTCGACACGATGCCCGCCGACATGCCCCGGGTGATGAGCGTGGGCCGGCTCGACCTCAATTCCGAGGGGCTTCTGCTCCTGACCAATGACGGCGAGCTGAAGCGGCGGCTGGAGCTGCCGTCGACCGGCTGGCTCAGGAAATACCGGGTCCGCGTCAACGGCCGCCCGAACGACGCGACCTTCGATCCCCTGCGGCGCGGCGTGACCATCGACGGCGAGGAGTTCCAGCCGATGGAGATCACGCTCGACATCCAGAAGGGCGCCAATGCCTGGCTGACCGTTGGCCTTCGCGAGGGCAAGAACCGCGAGATCCGCCGGGCGATGACCGAGGTCGGGATGATCGTGAACCGGCTGATCCGGGTCAGCTACGGCCCCTTCCGGCTCAACACGATGAAGCCCGGCGACGTGGTCGAGGTGAAGCAGAAGGTGTTGCGCGAACAGCTCGGCGACGGCGCGGCGAAGGACGAGGAGAAGCGCGGCCCCCGCCGCGAGGGCGAGCGCAAGCCGCGCACGGCCCGCGACGGCAAGCCCTTCAAGCCGCGCGCGCCGAGGGACGGCGACGCGGCGCCCCGCGACCGCAAGCCCTTCAAGCCGCGCGCCGATCAGGCGGCGGGCGACCGCAAGCCGCGCGCCGGTGACGCCCCGCGCGGCGGCAAGCCGTTCAAGCCGCGTGCGGCCGCCGCCGGGGATGCCCCGCGCGACCGGACCGAGAGCGACCGCCCGTTCAAGCCGCGCGGCCCCCGTGACGGCGACCGGCCGTGGAAGGCCCGCCCGCCGCGCGACGATGCCGAGGGCGGGCGGCCCCAGAAGCCGCGCGGCCCCCGTGACGGCGCGGCGCCGGCCCGTGGCAAGGACGACCGGCCCTTCAAGGCGCGGCCGCCGCGCGACGACGACAAGGCTCCGCGGGGTGGCAGCGGTGAGCGTCCCCAGAAGCCGCGCCCGTCGCGCGACGGCGCGGCGGCGGCGCAGGGCACGGGCGGTCCGCGCGGCAAGGCTGGGCCGGGGGGCAAGGCTGGGCCGGGGGGCAAGGCTGGGCCACGCGCCACCGGCGGTCCGGGCGGCAAGGCTGGGCCGCGCGGCAAACCCTTTGCCGGCAAGCCGTCGGGGCCCCGGCCCGGTCCGGGCGGTCCGCGCACCGGCGGCGATCGCCCCTCGGCTGCCCCGCGCCGGGACGGGCCGCCGCGCAAGAAGTGACGCGCCGCCGGGGTTCCTGCCCTTACGTTAACCGCGAATTCCCGCCGGTCGGCCCCGGCGCCGCCCCGCTCGGGGCTTGGACATTCGCGCGCGCCGTGCCAGTCTGCGGGCCAAGTCGCGGGGGGTGCGGATGACGGAAGCCGGGTTGCAGCGTATCGCCTTCAATCTGTTGCTGGCGCTGACGCTTTATGTCGCCCTGACAGGGGGCGGATGATGGCCGAGCGGTTCAGCGGCAGATACAGCCCGACCCCGTCCGACGAGGCCCCCGCCCCGCGCCGGCAAGGCCCGAGCCGCGCCGAAAAGCGCACCGGCTGGCTCTTCCTCGTCGCCCTGCCCTTCGCGCTGAAGGCGTTCTTCCAGGACCCGGCCGGCCTCACCCGCAACCTCGCCGCCTTCGCGGTGCTCGTGCTCGCCGCCTGGCTCACGCGCGAAGGCGTCCGCGCGGCCGAGGCCTATGACGCCCGCAAGACGGCGCGGCGCCCGGCCCTGCCGCGCAAGATGATCGGCACGGTCCTGACCGCGCTCGGCCTCGGGCTCGGCGCGGCGGCCGGGGGCGAGATGGCGGCGATCCTTCTCGGCCTGACCGGGGCGGCGCTGCACCTTTACGCCTTCGGCCCCGATCCGATGCGCGACAAGGGGATGGAGGGGGTCGACACCTTCCAGCAGGACCGCGTCGGCCGCATCGTCGCCGAAGGCGAGGCGCACCTGCGGGAGATGCGCGCCGCCGCCGAGCGCACCGGCGACCGCCAGATCGCCGCCCGGGTCGACCGCTTCGCCATCACCGCCCGGACGCTCTTCCGCACGGTCGAGGAAGACCCCCGCGACCTCACCGCCGCGCGCCGCTATCTCGGCGTCTACCTGATGGGTGCGCGCGACGCGACGATCAAGTTCGCCGACCTCTGGGCCAGGACCCGCGACCCCGGCGCGCGCGCCGACTATGAGGCCCTGCTCGACGACCTCGAGACCAATTTCGCCCGACGCACGTCAGCGCTTCTCACCGACAACCGCAGCGACCTCGATATCGAGATCGGCGTCCTGCGCGACCGGCTGAAGCGCGAAGGCGTGGGGCTCGCCCCCTATCCCCCGAAGAGTGGAGAGTGACCATGTCCAATATCCGTGACGACGCCGCCAGGGCCCTTGCCGCCATCGAGGAAGTGACCGCCGTGATCCTGCCCGAACCGGCGGGCGAGATCGTGCCCTTGCAGGATGCGCCGAAACCGCTCGCCGCCGAGATCCGCAAGCGCATCGCCGAGCTCGACATGACCGATACCGGCTCCATCGTGAATTTCGGCTCCGCCGCGCAGGGCGAGTTGCAGCAGATCAGCCAGGCGATGCTGGCGGACGTGCGCAACAAGGATGTCGGCCCGGCCGGCGACAGCTTGCGCGACATCGTCACCACGATCCGGGGCTTTTCGGTCTCCGAGCTTGACGTGCGGCGGAAACTCTCGTGGTGGGAAAAGCTGCTGGGACGCACCGCGCCCTTCGCGAAATTCCTCGCGCGGTTCGAGAGCGTGCAGGGCCAGATCGACAAGATCACCGGCGACCTGCTCGGGCACGAACACAAATTGCTGAAGGATATCAAATCTCTGGACGTGCTTTATGAGAAGACGCTGAACTTCTACGACGAGCTTGCGCTTTACATCGCGGCCGGCGAGGCGAAGCTCGCCGAGCTTGATGCGACCGACATTCCGGCGAAGGAAGCGGCGGTCGGAAAGGCGCCCGAGGCCGACAAGGTGATGGCGGCGCAGGAACTGCGCGACCTGCGGTCCGCCCGCGACGATCTGGAACGGCGCGTGCATGACCTCAAGCTCACCCGGCAGGTGACGATGCAGTCGCTGCCCTCGATCCGGCTGGTGCAGGAGAACGACAAGAGCCTGGTGACGAAGATCAATTCGACCCTCGTCAACACCGTGCCGCTCTGGGAAACCCAGCTTGCGCAGGCGGTGACGATCCATCGGTCGTCCGAAGCGGCAAGCGCGGTGCGCGAGGCCAATGACCTGACCAACGAACTTCTCACCGCCAACGCGAAGAACCTCCGGCAAGCCAATGAAATCGTTCGCACCGAGATGGAGCGCGGCGTCTTCGACATCGAGGCGGTGAAGTCCGCGAATGCCGAACTGATCGGGACGATCGAGGACAGCTTGCGCATCGCCGACGAGGGCAAGCGCAAGCGTGCCGCCGCCGAGGCGGAGCTGAAGAAGATGGAGGCCGACCTGCGCGACACGCTGGCGGCGGCGAAGGCGCGGGCGACCGGCAGCGGCGCGACCCTCGGGACCAGCGTCTGAGATCATGCGCCTCCGCATGATCCTGCGGCTCGTCCTCCTCCCCGCGCTCCTCGCGGGGCTGGCGGGCTGCGACACGACCGCCGGCTTCGGCCCGGGGCCGGTGTCGCAGGCGCCGCGCGACGTGCCGCCGCCGGAACCGGTCATCGCGGAGCCCTCGGCCGCCACAAGGGCGGCACGCGACTACTACGCGAAGGTCGAGGCCAACTACCTCGCGCAGGACCTGCTGCGCGCCGATGGCGGCGGCGATGACACGCCTTTCGGCGCCCGGGATCTGGCCGAGAACTTCATCCGCATCGCCTTCTTCGACGAATTCGCCGAACGCGGCGGGCAGCTCGTCCCCGAGGCGGTGGAAAACCGCCTGCACCGCTGGGCGGAGCCGATCCGGCTCGAGGTCGAATTCGGCGCCTCGGTTCCGGCCGATCAGCGCGCCCGCGACCGGGCCGAGATCGCGGCCTATGTCACGCGCCTGTCCAAGCTCACCGGCCTGCCGATGCGGATGAGCGGCTGGCGGCCCAACCACTCGGTGCTGATCCTCAATTCCGACGAACGCCAGACCGCCGCCGCCCGCATCGCGGCCCTGGCCCCCACGACCGGCGCCGCCGCGATCCGCTCCGTGACCGAGATGGCGCCCGAGACCTACTGCACCGTCTTCGCCTTCACGCCGGGCCAGACCGCGACCTATACAAGGGCGATCACCGTGATCCGGGGCGAGCTGCCGGACCGGCTGCGGATGGCTTGCATCCACGAGGAACTCGCGCAAAGCCTCGGCCTTGTCGCCGACTACCCGCGCGCGCGCCCCTCGATCTTCAACGACAACGAGGAATTCGCGCTCCTGACACGTCAGGACGAGATGATGCTGAAAATGCTCTACGATCCGAGGCTGAAGCCCGGCATGACGCTGGGCGAGGCGCGGCCCATCATCGAGGCGATGGCGGCGGAACTGATGGGCGGCGCGAGCTGACCGAAACAGGAGGTGGATATGGGTATTCTCGATTTTCTGACCGGCGAGTTCATCGACGTCATCCACTGGGTGGACGACACCCGCGACACGATGGTCTGGCGGTTCGAGCGCGAGGGCCACGCGATCAAGTATGGCGCCAAGCTGACGGTGCGCGAGGGCCAGGCTGCGGTCTTCGTGCATGAGGGCCAGATCGCCGATGTCTTCTCGCCCGGTCTCTACCTGCTCGAGACCAACAACATGCCGATCCTGACGACGCTCCAGCACTGGGATCACGGCTTCCGCTCGCCCTTCAAGTCCGAAATCTACTTCGTCAGCACCACCCGCTTCACCGACCAGAAATGGGGCACCAAGAACCCGATCATCGCGCGCGACCCGGAATTCGGGCCGGTGCGGCTCAGGGCCTACGGGACTTACGTGATGCGGGTCGCGGAGCCTGCGAAGTTCCTGTCGCAAATCGTTGGCACGGATGGAGAATTCACCGCCGACGAGATCAGCTTCCAGATCCGCAACATCATCGTGCAGGAGTTTTCGCGGGTCATCGCCGCGTCGGGCATCCCGGTGCTCGACATGGCGGCGAACACCGCCGATCTGGGCAAGATCGTCGCCCGGGCGATCGCCCCCTCGGTCGCGGCCTACGGGCTGGAGATTCCGGAATTCTATATCGAGAACATAAGCTTGCCGGAAGCTGTTGAAGCAGCGCTCGACAAGCGCACCTCGATCGGGATCGTCGGCGACCTGAACCGCTACATGCAGTATTCGGCGGCCGAGGCGATGGGCCGGGGCGACGGCACGGCCGGGGCCACAATGGGCGCCGGCGTCGGTGCCGGGATCGGCATGGCGATGGGCCAGCAGATGGGCCCCTGGGGGGCGCCGCCGCAGGCCGCGCCCGTGGCGGTGCCGCCGCCCCCGCCGGTCGAGAAGGTCTGGCACCTCGCGCGCTCCGGCGCCGTCGACGGCCCTTACGGGCGCGGTCATCTCGGACGGCTCGTCACCGAGGGCGGCTTCACCCGCGAGACGCTGGTCTGGGCGCCGGGCCAGGACGGCTGGAAACCGGCGGGCGAGATCGCCGAGCTGGCGCAGCTCTTCACCGTGATGCCGCCGCCGCCGCCGCCCGCCGCCTGAGCCGCGCACCATGCAGGCCCCGACCCAGCAGGCCCCGGCCGAGGAACACCGCTTCCCCTGCCCGCAATGCGGCGCCGACCTGCGCTTCGCCCCCGGCGAGGGCCGGCTGATCTGCGACCATTGCGGGCACGAGGAGGCGGTCAGCGCCACCGGGCGCGGCCATCAGCCGATCCCCGAGACCGAATTCCGTCGCGGGATCGAGGCGGCGCTCCCCGACAGCGAGATCGAGGAGGCGCGCTATTCGAAATGCCCCAATTGCGGTGCCGAGGTCGAGTTCGACCCCGCCGTCCATGCCGCCGAATGCCCGTTCTGCGCCACCCCCGTCGTCGCCGATACCGGCGCGGGGCGCCATATCAAGCCGAAGGGTCTTGCCCCTTTCATCCTGACCGAGCCCGAGGCGCGGACAGCGATGACAGGCTGGCTCGGCTCCTTGTGGTTCGCGCCCTCGGGGCTTCAGGGCTACGCCCGCAAGGGGCGGACGATGCAGGGCATCTACGTGCCCTACTGGACCTTCGACGCCGACACCGCCTCGACCTATCGCGGCCGGCGCGGCACTGTCTACCATGAGACCGAGCGCGTCCGCGTCCGCGATCCGCAAGGCAGAATGCGGACCGAGATGCGGCAGGTCGCGAAGATCCGCTGGACCCCGGTCGCGGGCCGCGTCGCGCGGTTCTTCGACGATGTGCTGGTGCTCGCTTCGCGTTCCCTGCCGCGGGGCTATACCGAGGCGCTGATGCCCTGGGATCTCTCGCGGCTCGAACCCTACCGGCCGGAATTCCTCGCCGGGTTCCGGGCCGAGGGCTATACGGTCGGCCTCGAAGAGGGAATGGCGGATGCCCGCGCTCAGATGGACCGGATGATCGAACGCGACGTGCGGTTCGACATCGGCGGCGACCGGCAGGAGATTCACGCCCTCGAAACAAGGGTTTCGGGCGTGACCTTCAAGCATATCCTGCTGCCGGTCTGGACCGCCGCCTACCGCTATCGCGGCCGGAGCTACCGCTTCGTGGTCAACGGCCAGACCGGCAGGGTCAAGGGCGAGCGGCCCTGGTCGGCGATCAAGATCGCGGTCGCGGTGATCCTCGGCCTGCTCCTCGCCGGCATCGCGCTTTATCTCGCGCAATACGCCGACCGGCAGGGCTATATCGACCTGCGGTCCTATTGAGGCGAGGCCGGGGGCGCCGCCCCCGGACCCCCGAGGTATTTCCGAACAGAAGAAACGGGTTGGCGGACAGGCCGGGTTGGCGGCGCGGTCCGCCGCTCCCCGGCCGTGCCGGTCAGCTCTTGCCGATCGGCACCTTGCGGGTCTTGGCGGCCTCGGGCGCATTCCGGGCGACCGTCAGCGTCAGGACACCGTCCTTGAGGTCGGCGCCGACCTTGCCCTGATCGGCATCGGCGGGCAGCCGGAAGGTTCGGCTGAAGCTGCCGAACTGGCGTTCGCTGAAATACCAGGTGTCGCCCTTTTCCTCGCGCTCTTCCTTCTTCTCGCCCTTCACCGTGACCATGCCCTCGTCGACGGTCACGTCGATATCCTTCTCCTCGACGCCCGGCAGTTCGATGGCGATGCGGTAGCTCTTGCCGTCCGAGGAGGCTTCGGCGGCCGGGGCCAGCCATTCGCTGAGCCGGGTGCCGACATTGCGGAAGGGTTCGTAGAACGACGGCCAGAACGTGGTCGCGGGGGTTTTCTCTACCATGCTTTTCTCCAGTTCCATGCTGGTTGAGGGAACGCCCGGACCTTGCCACCCGTGCGGCGCGGGTGCCTTGACGCGCGTCAAGGCTCCTGGCCGTTGCGGCCGCGCCGAGGCTCGGGTAAGGGGAAGCCGTTTACGCCAACGGGAAAGGCCGGCCGATGATCCTGAGCTGCGGCGAGGCGCTGATCGACATGCTGCCGAGGCAGAGCGTGGCGGGCGAGGATGTCTTCGCCCCCTATCCCGGCGGCGCGGTCTTCAACACCGCGATCGCACTCGGCCGGCTCGGCGCGCCGTCGGGTTTCCTCTCCGGCATCTCGACCGACCTCTTCGGCGAGGTGCTGATCGGCGCCCTCGATGCGTCCGGCGTCGATACCGCGCTCGCGATCCGCTCCGCCCGGCCGACGACGCTCGCCTTCGTCAAGCTCATCGGCGGGCAGGCGAGCTACGCTTTCTACGACGAGAACACCGCCGGGCGGATGATCACGCCGGCCGACCTGCCGGTGCTGCCCGGGACGGTGGACGCGCTCTTCTTCGGCGGCATCAGCCTGATGGCCGAACCCGGCGGCGCCACCTATCAGGCGCTGATGGAGCGCGAGGCGGGATCGGGCCGGGTGATGATGATCGATCCCAATATCCGCCCCTCCTTCATCGCCGACGAGACCGCCTACCGGGCGCGGATCGCGCGGATGATCGGGCTTGCCGACATCGTCAAGCTGTCGGACGAGGATCTGCGCTGGCTGGAGGGCAGCCACGGCATCGCGGCGGCGGCCGCGCGGATCCTGGCGCAGGGGCCGAAGATCGTCCTCGTCACCGAAGGGGCGGCGGGCGCACATGCCTTCACCGCCGCCGGGTCGGTCTTCGTTCCGGCCCGCGCGGTCGCGGTCGTCGATACCGTCGGCGCCGGCGACACGTTCAACGCGGGCGTCCTCGCCGCGCTCCACGCGGCCGGGGCGCTCACGAAGGCGGGCGTGCAAGCGCCCTCCGCGGAGGTGCTGCGCGCCGCCCTCGCGCTCGGCACCCGCGCCGCCGCCGTCACCGTGTCGCGCGCCGGCGCCAACCCGCCCTGGGCGGCGGAGATCGCCTGATGCGGGCGCTCGTGCAGCGGGTCCGCGCGGCGAAGGTCACGGTCGACGGGCGGGTGACGGGAGAGATCGGCGAGGGGCTGGCGATCCTCTTCTGCGCGATGCAGGGCGATACCGAGGCGAAGGCCGATGAGCTTGCCCGGAAGATCGCCAGGCTCCGCATCTTCCGCGACGCGGCCGACAAGATGAACCTGTCGCTTCTCGAGACCGGAGGCGCGGCGCTGGTCGTGAGCCAGTTCACGCTCGCCGCCGACACCTCGCGCGGCAACCGGCCGGGCTTCTCGACCGCCGCGCCTCCGGATGAGGGCGCGCGGCTCTATGATGTTTTCTCCGACCGGCTTCGGGCGCAGGGCATCCGCGTCGCGAACGGCGAATTCGGCGCCGACATGGATGTGGCGCTGATCAATCAGGGTCCGGTCACGATCTGGCTCGATGTCTGACGGGTAAGGTGGGTTTAAACCCACCTTGCGACGGTTTCGCGCACCCGCCCTCCGCCGCATGGCCTGCCGCCATGCGGGCATCCGGCAAGGTGGGTTTCAACCCGCCTCGCATCCCCGCTAGCAGCCCGCCGCCACGTCGAGCACCCAGCGCGGGCCGCCGCCCTGCCCCGGCTTCGGGCTCGCCACCGCGATGCCCATCCGGCTGATGCCGCGCATCGAGAGCACCCGCCGGTGCCCGGGCGAATCGAGCCATTGCCGCAGCACATCGGCCCCCCGCGCATAGCCCATCGCGATGTTCTCGCCCGCCAGCCGCGTCCGGCAGCCGGCCTTGCGCATCCGCGTCTTGGGGCTGCCGCCGAGGTCGTGGCTGAAGCGGTTCTGCGCGACCATGGCGCAGGCGTGGTCCCCGGCCGCGCGCGACAGCGCCGGCGTCACCGCAAGGGGCTGCAGCCCGCGATCCGCGCGGTAGCGGTTGATCGCATCGGCCAGCGCCGCGACCTCGCCCGCGCCGCCCTCGGGCCGGGCGCAGCCGGCCTCCGATGTCGAGGCGACAAGCGCCATGCCGACTGCCAGTGACATCATGCGCAGGAATGCCATCCTGTCCTCGCTCTCTGCCCCCCGGGCGCGAGATTGGCCCAAACCGCGGCGCCGATCAACCCTGAGGTGTCATCGCCTTGCGCTGGCGGTTGCGTTCGAGGCCGAGCCGGCTCTCGCGCCAGATGATCAGGATGCCCGCGCCGACGACCAGCGCCGCGCCGCCGAGCATGGTCCAGGTCGGCACCTCGCCGAAGACCGCGTAGCCCACGCCAAGCGCGAGGAGCATCGAGGCGTAGTCGAAGGGCGCCACCACCGAGGCGTCGGCATTGCGGTAGGACGAGGTCAGGAGCACTTGCCCCACCCCGCCGAAGAGCCCCGCCGCGACCAGCATCGCGGCACTTGCCGGATCGGGCCAGGTCCAGCCGAAGGGCAGCGTGACGAGCGACAGGAGCGCGGAGTTGACCGAGAAGTAGAAGACGATGGCCGTCGTCTTCTCCTCCGTCACCAGCCGGCGAACGAAGACCTGCGCCAGCGCGGCGAAGACCGCGCCGACGAGGACGACGATCGCGCCCAGCGCCTCGCTCGATCCGATCTCGCCCGTCGAGAGCGCGGTGAGGCGGGGCGAGAGCACGACCAGCACCCCGGCCATGCCGAGCGCCACCGCGAAGATGCGGAAGGCGCGCACCTGCTCGCCGAGGAACATCGCCGCGAAGACCACGGTCAGAAGCGGCGCGGCATAGCCGATCGCGGTGACTTCGGGCAAGGGCAGGAGACCGAGACCGGCGAAGCCGAAGCCCATCGCCGCGGTGCCGACGAGCCCGCGCCAGAAATGGCCGAGCGGGTTCGACGTGACCAGCCCCGCGCGCAGTCCCCGCGTCGCGATCAGCCAGATCAAGATCACCGGAACCGCGAAGACCGAGCGGAAGAACACCGCCTCGCCCGGCGGCACGGCGTCCGACGCGGCCTTGATCAGGCTCGACATGGTCATGAAGACCGCGACCGAGCCGAGTTTCAGTGCGATTCCGCGCAGGGGATTCATGACCTGTCCTTCTCTCGCCGAGAAAGCCGGAAACGTGCGGCGGCTTCAAGCGGAAAGCTGCCGCGTTGGGCAGCCATCGCCGATCCCGCCTTTCCGGTCGCCCCGAAAGCGGGGCGAAGCGAAGAACCGCCCGGACACCGCACGAGCCGGGCAGCGGTCGGGCGCAGCCCGGCGGCACTCGCGCGCCTTCAGTCCGGGCGCGGCGCATTGCCCGGCTGGCGCCGGAAACCCGCGACGGGTCCGTTCCGCCGCGCCGTTGCCGCCCCCCTAGTCCGGCCTCACCCGTGCGGCCGTCTTGTTGGCGAAGGCGTTGAGCCGCCCGCGCGCATCCGCCTGGGTGTTGACGATGCCGGCGACCACCGCCTCGGCATAGGCGGCATCGAGGGCCGACATGTTCTGCATGTGGCTGATCGCCGAGCAGATCGCGAAGTTCGACAGGGGCGGGTTCCGGGCGGCGGCGCGGGCAAGCTCCATCGCCTTGGCTTCGCTGTCCTCGACGAGATACTGGCAGAGCCCGACCGCGACCGCCTCCTCGCCCCGGTAGATGCGCCCCGTCAGCATCATGTCGATCATCCGCGCCTTGCCGACGAGGTCGGCGACCCGAATCGTCGCGCCGCCGCCGGTGAACAGACCGCGCTGGCCTTCGGGCAGGGCGAAATAGGTCGATTGATCCGCCACCCGGATATGCGCGGCCGACGCGAGCTCCAGCCCGCCGCCGACGACCGCGCCCTTGAGGGCCGCGACGATCGGCACGCCGGAATACTCCATCTTGTTGAACGCCTCGTGCCAGCGCAGGCAGAGATGCATGAATTCGGCCGCCGTCCGGTCTTCCTTCAGATGCTCGACAAGATCGAGGCCGGCGCAGAAATGCGTCCCCTCGGCCCTGAGCACCACCGCCCGCACAGCCGCGCGCGGCAGCGCGGAAAAGAGCGTCACCAGCTCCTCCACCGTCGCCGCGTCGAGCGCGTTGCGTTTGGCGGCACGGTTCAGGGTCACGGTGGCGATGCCGTCGGCATCCACCGCGACGGCAAGATTGTGAAGCGTCAGGTCTTCGATCCGGGTCATGGCGGTCCTTCGCGGTCAGTGCGCGCCGAAGATGGCAGAGCCGGGGCCGCTTGGCCACACCCCGGCCCTTCCCGGAGGCGACGACCCTGCGTCGCGCGGGCTCAGAGCCCCTTGGAGCGGTAGCTCTTCGCCACCCGGTCGATCGCGACGATATAGGCGGCCATCCTGAGGTCGGTGACGTCCTGGCGGCCGTTCCACATCTGGCTGATCGACTGGTAGGCGCCGCGCATCGTGTCGTCGAGGCCCGACCGCACCAGCTCCAGTTCGCCCGCGCCTTGCAGGTATTGGTGCTTGAACCCCGGCGACAGCGTCCAGCCGAGACCCTTGTCCGCCGACAGCCGCTCCAGCTCGTCGATGAGAAGCTGGTGGCGCGCCTCTTCCTGGCGGCGCTGCATCCGGCCGAAGCGGATATGGCTGAGGTTCTTGACCCATTCGAAGTAGGACACGGTCACCCCGCCGGCATTGGCGTAGAGGTCGGGAATGATCACCGTGCCGCGCATCCGCAGGATCTCGTCGGCGCCGGCGGTGATCGGGCCGTTCGCGGCCTCGATGATCAAGGGCGCCTTGATGTTGCCGGCGTTGGACTGGTTGATGACCCCTTCCATCGCCGCCGGAACGAGGATGTCGCATTCCTCTTCCAGAAGCTTCGCGCCGTCCTTGACGAAGGTGCCTTCCGGGCAGCCCTCGACGCCGCCCTTCTCGGCCAGCCAGTCGCGCACCGCCTGCACGTTCATGCCCTCGGGGTTCCAGAGCCCGCCGTCGCGCTCGATGATGCCGGTGACACGGGCGCCGTCCTCGGTGCCGAGGAAAAGCGCGGCGTGATAGCCCACATTGCCGAGGCCCTGGACGATCACCCGCTTGCCGTCGAGCTTGCCGGTCATTCCGGCCTTGGCCATGTCGTGCGGATGGCGGAAGAACTCGCGCAAGGCATACTGGATGCCGCGCCCGGTCGCCTCGACCCGGCCGGCGATGCCGCCGGCGTTGAGGGGCTTGCCGGTGACGCAGGCCGCGCCGTTGATGTCGGTCGTGTTCATCCGCCTGTACTGGTCGACGATCCAGGCCATCTCGCGCTCGCTCGTGCCCATGTCGGGGGCGGGCACGTTCTGGGCCGGGTTGATCAGGTCGCGCTTGATCAGCTCGTAGGCGAAGCGCCGGGTGATCATCTCCATCTCGTGTTCGTCGTATTGGCGCGGGTCGATGCAGAGCCCGCCCTTGGAGCCGCCGAACGGCGTCTCCACCAGCGCGCACTTGTAGGTCATGAGCGCGGCCAGCGCCTCCACCTCGTCCTGGTTGACCGAGGTGGCGAAGCGGATGCCGCCCTTGACCGGTTCCATATGCTCGGAATGGACCGAGCGGTAGCCGGTGAAGGTGTGGATCGCCCCGCGCAGGCGCACCCCGAAGCGCACCGTATAGGTCGAGTTGCAGACCCGGATCTTCTCCTCCAGCCCCGGCGACAGGTCCATCACCGCGACCGCGCGGTTGAACATGAGATCGACGGACTGGCGGAAACTGGGTTCACCGTTGACTGCCATTCATTCCTCCCTGACTGGCTTCCGGTCGCCTCCGACCGTATCGCGCGCCGGCGCAAATCCTTGCGGGTTCGCGAAGCTGGCGGACAGGCTACTCAGACTTGGTTAACAGAGCGCGAAGGAAACACAACCCGCAAGCGGGCGGAGCGGCCACCGCCTTGCGGGCCTTGGCGCGGAGCGGGCGCAGGGACAGGCGGAAAGGATTCGCCCCCCTCATTGTTCCGGTTCCGGACACGATCGGCAAAATCGGCGAGAATCGGGCCAGTTTGGTGGCCAGTTAACCCACTCCCCGGCGGCTGCCACATTTTTGCCTCACCTCTGACCCTAGTTTTGCCGCAAGTAACACCGAGAAGGATTGCTGTGCTCGGTGCATTCCGTGGAGTCTTCCGCGGAGACTGGCCTGGGGAAAGGGTTTGTGATGACGATGATTGCCCCTGAAGAGATTTGCATCGCTGCCGCCGCAACGCCGGACGCCCCTGCGTTGCGCAGGGCCTTCGGCCGGTTCCGGCGCGAGGAAGACGGATCGCTCTTGATCTTCGGCCTCTTCGCCTTCGTCATGATGCTCCTGCTCGCCGGCATCTCGCTCGACCTGATGCGGGACGAGGAGCGGCGCACGACGCTGCAGAACACGATCGACCGCGCCGCGCTGGCGGCGGCCGACCTTCAGCAATCGCTCGATCCCAAGGATGTCGTCCGCGACTACTTCCAGAAAGCCGGCCTGAAGCCGCCGGCGCCGGAAGACATCATCGTCACCGAAGGCACGCTTTCCGACTACCGCAAGGTCGAGATCAAGGTCTCGGAAGATATGCCGACCTGGTTCATGGCGCTCGTCGGCGTCAAGACGCTCTCGACGCCCGCCGCCTCGACCGCCGAGGAAAGCGTCGGCCAGATCGAGATCTCGCTGATCCTCGACGTCTCGGGCTCGATGAACTCCAACAGCCGGCTGACCAACCTCAAGCCGGCGGCGAAGAACTTCGTCGACCAGATCTTCGACTCGGCCGAGGAAGACAAGGTCTCGATCTCGATCATCCCCTACGCGACGCAGGTCTCGATCGGCGACAACCTCGCCAGTTACTTCAACATGACCGTCGAGCAGACCGATTCGACCTGTATCGAGTTCGAGGAAAGCGAAGGCGACTTCACCACGACCGCCATGTCCTTCGGCACCGACTGGGACGACCGCATCTATCAGCGCAACGGCCATTTCGATCCGTTCTACAAGGCGAGCCCGCCGAACCTGATGAACTGCGCGCCCGAGGCCGAGCGCAACATCCTGCCGTTCTCGGGCAGCCGGACCGAGCTCAAGACCTTCATCGACAACCTCTCCGCCGAGGGCAACACCTCGATCGACATCGGCATGAAGTGGGGCTCGGCGCTGCTCGACCCCTCGATGCAGGGCGTCGTCGACGGGATGATCGCCACGGGCGACATTCCTGCCGCCTTCTCCGAACGGCCCTATGCGTATGACGACAAGGAAGCGCTCAAGATCATCGTGCTGATGACCGACGGCGCCAACACGACGGAATACCGGCTGCGGAGCGATGCCGATAGCAACCCATATTACGATGAGGGGCAGAGCCTGCTCTACCGCAACAAGTATTACCTGGAAAACGCGTCGAGCAGCGACAACTGGTCGAGGGACCAATACTCGCTCTACAACCCGTCGACGCACAAATACTACTCTTTCAAGAAGAGCGCATGGCGCGACAAGCCCTGGGGCGACATGTCCGGCGATACCGGCTATAGCGGCTCTCCGATGGCAGTGCCGATGGATTGGCCGGAAGTCTGGTCGAAGATGTCGATCTACTACTTCTCGGACGAGATCATCTACAGGGCCTATGGCAGTTCGTCGATGCGCAACCAATGGCGCCCGGCATCGGTCTCGAACCCGGTCGCGAACACCTACATCTATTCAGCGAAGGACGATCTGACGCTCGACATCTGCGGCGCGGCCAAGGCCGAGGGCGTGCGCATCTTCACCATCGCCTTCGAGGCGCCGACGCAGGGGCAGCAGCTTCTGAACAGCTGCCAGAACGCCGGCTACTACGCGGTGGAAGGTCTCGACATCAACGACGCCTTCGCGGGTATCGTGAACTCGATCAACAAGCTGAGGCTGACGCACTGATGGGCCGCTTCATTCCCTCCATGCGCGCCTGGCTCGGCAGGAAGGCGCGGGAAGAGGACGGGACGGCGACGATCCCCTTCATCATCTTCCTGCCCTTCTTCATGCTCCTCGTCATGTCGGCGCTGGAAATGGGTACGCTGATGCTGCGGCACGTGATGCTCGAACGGGCGCTCGACATGTCGGTGCGCGACCTCCGGCTCGACAACATCGTGAACCCCGATCACGAGAAGTTCAAACGCCTCGTCTGCAACCGGGCGGGCGTGATCCCCGACTGCATGAACACGCTCGTCGTGGAGCTCCGCCCGGTCAGCACGATCACCTGGGAACCGCTTTCCTCGGGCCCGGTCTGCGTCGACCGCGCCGAGCCGATGATGCCCAACGACGAGCGGCTTCCGGCCTTCACGCCGGGGGCGGGCGACGAGATCATGCTGATCCGCGCCTGTTCGAAATTCGATCCGATCTTCCCGACATCGGGGCTGGGGTTCCAGCTGCCGAAGGACAATACCGGTGCCTATGCGCTGATCTCGGCGACGGCCTTCGTGAACGAACCGGAAGTTGGAGGCTGACATGTCGCTTTATTCGCGCCTGAAATTCCGGACCCGCAGCCTCGCGGACGATACGAACGGCTCGATGCCGGTCGAGGGGCTGCTCGCGAGCACCTTCCTCATCTGGTGGTATGTCGCCTCGTTCCAGTTCTTCGATGCCTACCGACAGAAGAACATCAACCTCAAGGCGGCCTACACGATCGCCGACCTGGTTTCCCGTGTCTCGGCTGAAGATTCCGTCAACGCGGACTTCATCGAGGGGCTGAACACCGTCTTCGACTACCTGACCTTCTCGCGCAAGCCGACCTGGGTGCGGGTGTCGAGCGTGATCTGGGACGATGCCGACAATCGCTACGAAATCGCCTGGTCCTATGCGACCGGAACGGCGGGCGGCCATACCGACGCCTCGATCCAGGCCGAAGCCAACCGCATCCCGAACATGCCGGCGGGCGACTCGGTCATCCTCGTCGAGACCCACATGGCCTATGAGCCGATCTTCAGCATCGGCCTGAACGCCCAGTGGTACACGACCTTCATCACCACCCGCCCGCGTTCGCCGTCCTGCATCAGGTTCGACCTGCAGGACGGGGTGACGCTGCCGGCCTGCTTCTACGACAGCGACATCGACATGAACGACAACGTCAGCGACGACGACACGACGGATCCGTCGATCGACAGCTGAGGCGCGGCGGCCGCTAGCGGTCCTGCCGCGCGATCGTCGCGGCGATGAGATCGGCCATCGCCCGGCCCTCGGCGCCGGAGATGACTCCGCCGACCCCGACCCGGCGGCCCATCCGCCACCAGAGACCCGGCGCCCAGGCGCCGGGTTTGCTGTCTTTCAGGTGCAGCACGAAGCCGTTCGACGGCTTGAAGGCGAAGACCCCGCGCTCCACCTTGCGGATCTCGTCCAGCGCCGCGACGACGCGCCCGTCGGCATCCGAGAGCGCCTCGGCGGTCAGCACCAGCCCGCGTCCCGTCGCGGCATGGAGCCTGAGGCAGAGGACGAGCGCCACGGCGCCGAGCGCGACCAGCATGAGCTGCAGCGGAAGCGCGGCGGGCGGGCGCAGGAAGGCGAGAAGCTCCAGAAGCACGCCGAGGACGCCGAGGACGCCGGTCGCGAAGATCCGCCGCGCCGGCGAGGGCACGATCCGCGCCAGGATCTCGGTCTTCGCATCGCTCATCGCGTCGTCCCCTCCGGGTTCGCGGACCGGAAGCCACCTTGTGCGCCCCGACACAAGCGCTGCGCCCGAGGTCCCCAATTCCGCCCCTGCTCGCGGACCGGTTTTCGCCCTATATTACGCCGGGCGAACAGGAGAAACCCAAATGTCCATCCGCCCGGTTCTCGAATCCCGCCGCGCCATGCCCACGATGGAGGGCACCGGAGACGAGGTGACCGTGCAGGCGGGCGATCGCGGCATCCGCTTCCTCCTGATCTCGGGCGCCCCGATCGGGGAGCCGGTGGCCTGGCACGGGCCGATCGTGATGAACACGAAAGCCGAGATCCAGCAGGCGATGACGGACCTGCGGAACGGCTCTTTCATCCGTCCGGCACATTGAACCGCGCGCCGGGGGCGCTGCCCCGTCGTCCATTGGTTCTCGAACCAATGGCGCACCAATGGACGACCCCCGAGGTATTTCCGAACAGAAGAAGCGATCAGGCGGCGACCGCCTTGCGGACCATGTCCCAGTAGATGTCGCCGACCTTCTGGCGCGAGAGCCGCCCGCCCTCGCGGTACCAGGTGTTGACGCCGGTCAGCATCGCGATGATCGCGAGCGTGGCGATCTTGGTGTCGGGTGCTGCGAAGAGGCCCGCCGCCTGGCCGTCGCGCAGGATCGTCTCCAGCCGCGTCTCGTAATCGCGCCGGAGCGCCTCGATCGCGGCGAAGTTCCCGGGTCCGAGATTGCGCAGCTCCATGTAGGAGAGAAAGACCGCGTCGGTCCGTTCGAGATTGAAGCGGATATGGAACCGCACGAAGCCTTCGAGCCGCGCGAGCGGCCCGTCGCCCTTCGGCTCCTCTTCCCAGGCCGCGATCAGCTCGTCCATATGTGCCTTGAGAAGGTCGAAGAGCAGCGTCTCCTTGTCCGGCGTGTAGAGATAGAGCGCGCCGGCCTGCACGCCCACCTCGGCCGCGATCTGGCGCATCGAGACGGCGGCGAAGCCGTGCCGGGCGAAGAGCTTCAGCGCCGCGCCGCGTATGCGCGGGCCGGTAATCTCCGAATGCGATCCGGTCTTGCGTGCCATGAGGGGAGATTATCTGAACGCGCGTTCAATACAATCCCCGCCCTATGCCCGGCCCGCTTGCAAAGGCCCATGCAGAGCGACTAGTCTCGTCCAGCCCGTCCGAAAGACCCGCCATGCGTGCCGCCCGCCTTGTCGTCTCCCTCCTGACACCGCTCCTAGCGGGGTGTGCGACCTTCCCCGCGCTCGACGCGGCGCCGAAGCCGGCGGCGACGAAAGCCGCCTATCCCGCCCTGCTACCCGTCGACGAACTTCTGGCCCGGGTGCCGCCGCCGCCCGCGACCGACCCGGCGGCCGAGCTCGCGGCCCGTGCGGCAGCGCTGAAGGCGCGGGCGGCGGCGTTGCGGCAGGCCGACCTCTCGGGCTGACGCCGGCCCGCAACGCGGAGGGCCGATTTCGACGCGACCGCGTTGCAAGCCCGCGAATGTCACGCTAACACCCCGTGAGGCCCGCCCGGGCCGAAGGTCCAATCACGGAGATCCCCATGCCCCAGCCCCTGCGTCTCGGCATCGCCGGCCTCGGCACCGTGGGCATCGGCACCGTGAAGATCATCCAGCGCCATGCCGGCCTCCTCGCCGCCCGCGCCGGGCGCGAGATCGCCATCAGCGCCGTCTCGGCCCGCAGCCGCACCAAGAACCGCGATGCCGATCTTTCCGCCTATGGCTGGGAGGACGACCCCGTGGCACTCGCCACCCGCGCGGATGTCGATGTCCTCGTCGAGTTGATGGGCGGGTCGGACGGCCCCGCCCTCGCCGCGACACGGGCCGCCATCGCCGCCGGCAAGGACGTGGTGACGGCGAACAAGGCGATGCTCGCCCATCACGGCCAGAGCCTTGCGGCGGCGGCCGAGGAAATGGGCCATGTGATCCGCTTCGAGGCCGCCGTCGCGGGCGGCATCCCGGTGGTGAAGGCCCTGACCGAGGGCCTCGCCGGCAACGAGATCCGCCGGGTGATGGGCGTGATGAACGGCACCTGCAACTATATCCTCACCCGGATGGAAAGCGCCGGCCTGCCTTACGCCGCGGTCTTCGAGGAGGCCCGCCAGCTCGGCTATCTGGAGGCCGACCCCAACCTCGACGTCGGCGGCATCGACGCGGGGCACAAGCTCAGCCTTCTCGCCGCCATCGCCTTCGGGACGAAGGTCTCGTTCGAAGCGGTGGAGATGGAAGGCATCGGCCGGGTGTCGATCGACGATATCCGCCGCGCCGGCGACATGGGCTACCGGATCAAGCTTCTCGGTGTGGCGCAGATGACGGGACGCGGGCTCGAACAGCGGATGTCGCCCTGCCTCGTCCCGGCCGACAGCCCGCTCGGCCAGTTGCAGGGCGGCACCAACATGGTCGTCCTCGAAGGCGACAGCGTCGGCCAGATCGTGCTGCGCGGCGCTGGCGCCGGCGAAGGGCCGACCGCCTCGGCGGTGATGGCCGACGTGATCGAGATCGCCCGCGGCTGCCGGATCTCGACCTTCGGCCAGCCGGCCGCCTCGCTCGCCGCGCCGGTGGCGGCGAAGGCCACGGCGCCGGCACCCTACTATCTGCGCATGGAATTGTCGGACAAGCCCGGTGCGCTGGCCAAGGTGGCGACGGTGCTCGGCGAGGAAGGCATCTCGATCGACCGGATGCGGCAATACGGCCATGCCGACAGCTCGGCCCCGGTGCTGATCGTCACCCACAAGGCGACCCGCGACGCGATCGACCACGCGCTGAGGCGGCTGCCCGCGACCGGCGTCCTTGTAGGCGAGGCGGTGGCGATCCGCATCGAAACCGTCTGACCGGGGCGCCGGGGCCTTGCCCCGCACCCCCGCGACCGGCTAGATGCACCTGACCGAAGACCATCAGGAAGCGACCATGGCCGACGCCCAGGAATTCCACGACCGCATGCTCTCGCTGGGCCTCGCCCGCGTCTCCGAAGCCGCCGCCCATGCCTCGGCCCGCCTCATCGGCCATGGCGACGAGAAGGCCGCCGACCAGGCCGCCGTCAACGCGATGCGCGAACAGCTCAACCTTCTCGACATCAGGGGCACCGTGGTCATCGGCGAGGGCGAGCGCGACGAGGCGCCGATGCTCTTCATCGGCGAG
>WOYI011432636.1_pt1 | contig 25693 bp, 20 predicted proteins | sample 6423411 | NCBI WGS metagenome assembly WOYI01 (sample SAMN13441803, study PRJNA592873) | oil field metagenome | biome: oil field; feature: oil-well bore; material: oil-contaminated soil; isolation source: oil-contaminated soil from oil-well borehole | place: Germany: Wietze | collected 2016-10-18 ... | reverse complement strand
GCGCCGGGGGCGATCTCGCTTGGGTCGGAACCTGTGATGCTGTCCAGATGGGCGGTCAGCAGGACCTCCTGGCCTGCCGGGGCCGGGTCCGACCCCGGGAGCACGGCCACCAGGTTTTTCCATTCCGGCGTGGTCCCGTCATCCAGGTCAGGCGTATAGGTCTCTTCAAAGAGGGTCACGCCGTCTTCATAGTCCCACAGGCGCAGTTGGTCGGCGACGAATTCAAAGGCGCGCGCGTCGGGATCTCCATTGAACAAATTCTCCGTAAAACGGGTTTCGATGGTGTAGGTCTCCCCGTTCAGCTCGACCGGTTGCTCCCCGGAAAGCAGCCGGATCCAGCTGGCCCAGGTGTCCGGGTCGAGGTCGTTCAGCATAGCCGCCACCCGGGGGTCATACAGGCAGATGGGGGCGGCGGTTGGGGCAGCGGCGAGGGTCGTGGGGGAAGCGGCGGGGTCGGTCACCTGCGGTGCGGTGGCGATCAGGGTGGCGGTCTCTGTCGCAGCGGGCAGGGCGGCGGTGGCCCTGAGCGAATTGAACCAGGGGATCAAAACGGGTTGGGCGGTGATCCCGACCGCAATCACCAGTGCGAGGGCAAGGCTGATCAGGAGGACACGCGTTTTCTTTTTACCCATACTCAACGTCCTTTTTTTGCCGGGGCTCAGGCTCGCGGAACAGGGACTTTGCCTCATTATACTCTTTGGGTTTTGCCGGACCCCTGCCGCGGCAGGGAATCCCCTACAGAATCAGGCTCTCATTTTTGGAATAGGTGGGCACTCGGTGCTAAGATTAATGAGGTGGTTAATTCTGATAAGCATACAAACGGGAGTGAAATGACACAGATCAAACACGATCCTTTGCTCCGGGTGGAAAATCTGGGCTACACCGTTGAAGGCCAGACGATCCTCAAGAGCATAAATTTCCGAATCGACGCCGGCGAGCGGGTGGCGATCTTTGGCCCCTCTGGCGCGGGCAAGAGCACGCTGATCCGCTTGGTGAACCGCCTGGACGAGCCCACCGCGGGCACCGTTTACCTGGAGGGGCTGGATTACCGGGATATCCCGCCCCGCACGCTGCGGCGCAGGTTGGGCATGGTGATGCAGCAGCCTTATCTCTTCCCCGGCACGGTGGCGGATAACCTGCGCTTTGGCCCGCAGGCCAACGGCGAGGCGCTGGATAATGCTGAAATCGACCGCCTGCTGCAGGGGGTGGACCTGGAGGGCTTCGCCGGGCGGGAGGTGAACAAGCTCTCCGGCGGGGAAGCGCAGCGGGTGAATCTGGCCCGGACGCTGGCCAACCAGCCCGATGTCCTGCTGCTGGATGAACCAACTTCCTCGCTGGACAATAAGGCCAAACGCGAGGTGGAGGAGACGATCTTCACTGTGCTGGAGACGCAGCAGGTCACCTGCATCCTGGTCTCCCATGACCGGGACCAGGTGCGGCGGATGGCGGAGCGGGTGCTGGTTTTGCAGGAAGGCGAATTGGTGGCGGATGGTCCCGTGGAGGAGGTCTTAAGTGCTCAGTCAATGGATCAGTGATGAAATCTGGTTGGGCGCGGCGCAGGCGGGGGTGGTCATGCTGGCCTCCCTGCTGGTGTTATTGCTCACAACGCGGCTCAAGCTCGGCCTGGAGAAGGATACGCTGATCGGGCTGGGGCGCGGGCTGGTGCAGATTGTGGCGGTGGGCTTCCTGCTCACGGCGATCTTCAGCGGGCCGCTCTGGGTGGCCGTGCCGGTGATCCTGGTGATGATTGGCGCCGCCAGCGTGACGACGGTCCGGCGGGTCAGGGATATCCCCAATGCGTTGTGGATCTCTCTGGCGGGGATCCTGCTCGGGTCTGGCTCGGTGATCGCCGTGATGACTTTCCTGGGCGTCTTGCAGCCGGACCTGACCTCGATCATCCCCATCGGCAGCATGATGGTCTACGGCTCGATGAACACCAACGCGCTGATGCTGGAGCGGTTCCGCTCTGAGCTGGCCTCGCATGCCGGTCAGATCGAAGCCGGTCTGTCCCTGGGTGCCTCGGCGGAGGAAGTGGTCCAGCCCTATGCCCGGCGGGCGGTCAGCGCTGCGCTGATGCCGCGCATCAACGGCTTGCAGTCGCTGGGCATTGTGTGGATCCCCGGTGCAATGGCCGGGATGGTGCTCTCGGGTGCGAACCCCGCCTATGCCGGGTTTTACCAGTTTGTGGTCTCCGGCTCGATCTTCATCACCGCGGCCCTCACCGTGTTGATCACGATCGTGATGGTGCGCAAACAGGTCTTTTCCAAAGCGGACCAGTTGTTGATCCGCTCGGAGGGGAAGGTGTAGACAGGGGCAGCTGAAAAACCGTATTGTCTTTGAGGGTGGGTTGATGTTTGGCGGCTCTGATCTCTCAGGATACCCCCCTGTCCCTGCGTGCGGGGGGAACCGGCAGAAAAGCAGGCAAATACTTCATAGCGGTGCAGTAGCTGGGCGGGGACAAGACGCTTGGAATTTTTTTATGAAGGGTGGGCTAGTAATCCCCCTGCATATGGACATAGGGATTGATCCATAAGGCAGCCATTTGTATATATTGTCCATTCGCGACTGGTGAAAAGATATTCCCCTACAGCGGCCAAAGCCAGGGCACCATGACGATCGCGATGGCAAATACCAGCAGTGTGAGCAATGAGCCGACCTTGACGAAATCGAAAAATCGATAATGACCGGGGCCGTATACCATCAGGCAGGCCGGTTCCAGCGGCGTGATGAAACTGCAGCTGGCTCCCACAGCGATCATGACGGCGAAGGTGCGCGGGTTCAGTCCCAGCTGGGCCGCGGTCTGGATGGCGATGGGGATCACCACCACGGCCGCAGCCTGGTTGGACATCGGCTGGGTCAGGATCAGCGAGAGGAAGAAGAACGCGGCCAGCAGCAGGACCGGGTTGCCTGCCCCGACCAGGTCCACGATGGCTGTCGCCAGCAGCGTGGCGAGCCCTGAGATTTCCATGGCCTGTCCCAGCGACAGCATGGACGCGATCAGCAGCCAGGCGTTCCAGTTCACCTGGCGGTAGGCTTCTGCCGGCGTGATGCAGCGGGTGACGAAGGCCACCAGTGCGCCCAGCATGACGGCCACGGGCAGGGTCAGCACGTTGAAGGCCACCAGCAGCAGCACGCCGCTGAAGATGATCAGCGCAACGGGGGCTTTTTCCGTCTCCAGCATGATGTCCAGTTTGCCCGAAACGATGCGAAAGTTGTTGTTCTTGCTCAGGCTGTTTACAGTATCGGGATCCCCCTGCAAGAGCAGCTGGTCGCCGACCTGCAGCCGGGTGCGGCTGATGCGGTTATGGAGGGTCTCTCCCTTGCGGTTGATCCCCAGCACCTGCAGCCCATAGCGGTCCCGGAAATTGAGACCCCACAGCGTCCGCCCGATCATCGGTGAGCCGGGCAGCAGGATCACCTCCGCCGTGGACAGGTCCTCGGGCAGGTTGTCACTGGAGGTGAATTCGCCGGTGAATTCCACCAGGTTCTGCTCTCTCAGTGCCACCAGTTCGTCCCGGCTGCCCTCTACTAACACTTTATCCCCATTTCGCAGAATGGTGGTCGCCCGCGGTTCCACGTTGTAGCCGGAGTCTTTCAGGATCCGCAAGACCGTCAGGTCATATTCTTTCCCCAGCCCCAGCTCATCCAGGGTTTTTCCTTCCCAGGGGGAGCCGGTGGCGACTTTAAACTCAGAGCAATAGGGCAGGATATCGCGCTGGAAGCCCTCCGGCCCGCCATCGCGGATGGGGATCAGGTGCCGGCCGATGAAATACATATAGAGGAGGCCGACCACCAGGATGGGAATACCCACGGGCGTAAGTTCGAACATGCCCAGGGGGGCCATGCCATATTGGGTCATCAGGCCGCTCACCACAATGTTGGTGGACGTGCCGACCAGGGTGATGGAACTGGCGAGGATCGTGGAAAAGGCCAGCGGCATCAGCAGTTTGGAAGGGTGCATCTTCATCCGGCGCGCCAGGCCGATCGTCATCGGTACGAAAAATGCAGCTGTCGCCGTGTTGGACATGAACGCGCTTAAGATTCCCGCTGTGCCCATCAATACCCAGTAGAGCCGGTTTTGGCTCTCGCCCACGGTCCGCAGGATGCGGCGGGCCAGGATCTGGACCACGCCCGTGCGCACCAGGGAGGCCGTGAGGATCAGCAAGCCCAGGATCATGATGGCCGTGTCACTGCCGAAGCCTTGGAAGGCAGTCTCGGCCGGCACGATGCCCAGCAGGATCAGGGCCAGCATGACGCCCAGTGCGACGACATCCGCAGGAATGGTTTCAATGGAGAAGAGCACCAGCGCTGCAACGATGATCAGGATAAGCAGGATGATGGGAAGGGTCATTCGGTTTACCTTCGGTATTGGCGGGGCGAACGTTCTAATTATACGGGGAAATGAGGCGGTATAAAAAGCGATGTTTGGGTGAGGGTGGAACCTTTTGAGGTCTTCTCCCGTCTGTGAAGTAGGCTCTCGGAGCGCTTTTTGCCGTCGTTAAGAGTATAATCACGACCAAGGATGAAACAAGAAATGGAACAAAGAGCCGAATTACCGGTTATTATGAAGATATTCCTGGCGGTCATTGCCAGCGTGGCGATCTTTGGCATCCTGCTGATCGTTGCTCTCGTCGGATTCCAGGTCGCCTACGCCGGCCGGATTTATCCGGGCGTTTTCGTGGGCAACCTGGACCTTTCGGGCCTGACGGCCGAAGCGGCTTATGACGTTTTGGTGGCGGACCTGCCCTATACCTATGAGGGCCGGATCCAGTTCACCTATGAAGGGCAGGTCTGGGACGCCCGTCCGGTGGACCTGGGATACCTGGTTGACCCGGCTGCCACAGCCCAACGCGCCCTTGACGTGGGCCGGGACCGCTGGTTGATCCCGAACCTGGCTGCGAAGGGCCGCGCCTGGTTTAGCGGTGTGCAGGTGCAGCCGGTGGTCTATTATGATGAGCGGGTCGCCCAGGCCTATCTGGCCGACCTGGCGGCGGAGATCAATACGCCGCTGGAAGAAGCTTCCCTTTCGATTGAAAACACAGAGGTGGTTGTGCAGAGCGGTCAGATCGGCCGTCAGTTGGACGTGGATGGCACTTTGGCCGCTTTGGCCGTGGCGCTGGATGCCATGCAGGATGCCGTTTTGCCTTTGGTCGTGGATGAAGAGGCGCCGGTCGTCCTGGATGCCAGCGCGCAGGCTGAACTGGCGCGGGAAATCCTGAGTGAGCCGCTCGTACTCACTGCTTCTGGCGAAGGAGAGGCCTGGTCCATCCCGCCGGCGGACCTGGCCGAGATGTTGATCGTCAGCCGAGTCGAGGAGGGTGAGGGTGAGGCTTTGACCTATCAGGTCAGCATCAACCCGGACCTTTTTAATATTTATCTTTCAAGCCTGGCCCCCGGGCTTTCGACCGCGCCGGTCAACACTCGTTTCATGTTCAATGACGACACGCGTGAATTAGAGGTCGTCCAGCCGGCCGTAATCGGGCGGGAGCTCAACGTGACAGCGTCAATCGAGGCGATCAACGAGCAGCTGCAGGCCGGTGAACATACCGTTGCCTTGCAATTCAACACACTCGAGCCCGCGGTCACCGATGACATGACCGGGGAAGACCTGGGGATCACGGAACTCCTTGTTCAGGAAACCTCTTACTTCTATAACTCCGATTCTGCTCGTGTGCAGAACATCGAAACTGCCGCAGCAGAATTCTATGGCCTGCTGGTCCCGCCCGGGGCGACCTTCTCCATGGCCGAAGCGCTGGGGGATGTCAGCCTCGAAAACGGTTATGCCGAAGCACTGATTATTTATGGCGATCAGACCATTCAGGGCGTGGGCGGCGGCGTCTGCCAGGTGAGCACCACCCTGTTCCGCACGGCCTTTAACGCGGGGCTGCCGATTGTAGAGCGCCATGCACACGCCTACCGTGTGAGATATTACGAGCTCACCCGCGAAGGCTCCTATGACACGTCGCTGGCCGGCCTGGATGCCACCGTGTATGTCCCGATTGTGGACCTCAAGTTCACCAACGACACCGGCAACTGGCTCTTGATGGAAACCTATATGGGCGATTACTATTCCCTGACCTGGAAATTCTATGGGACCAAGGACGGCCGTTCGGTGGAGTGGCAGACGACCGGGCTGACTAATATCGTCCCGGCCCCCGAGCCGCTCTATCGGGAGAACCCCGATCTGGATAAGAACCAGGTCAAGAAGGTGGACTATGCCGCTGACGGCGCTGATGTGACCATCACCCGGACGGTCTATAAAGACGACACGGTTTATTTCTCCGATTCGTTCTATACCCACTTCCAGCCCTGGCAGGAAATCTGGGAATATGGCCCGGGGACGGAAGACCCCGAATCACTTGCACATTAGCCCGCTATGGTACAATAAACGCGTTTACAGACCAATCGTATCTGCCTCTTGGCGGCGGTTGACTTGAGATGGACTGGCCCCAAAACCTGGGTGATGGGGTCTTATTCTTGGAGGTCAGATGGTCAGCAAAGATTTATTGGATTTGCTTCGATGTCCGCATTGCGTGCAGGAAAAAGATGGCCTGCTTGAATATTATCGCGAGAGTTGGTTGATCTGTCAGGATTGCGACCGGAAATATCCCATTGTGGACGATATCCCGGTCATGCTGATTGATGAAGGGGACAAGTGGATCGACACCGCGCGGGAAGACCTGCCGGTGCCCCCGCCTCCCATGGACTGATCGTTCCCGTTATAAAAATAAAATCTGATCTGGAAGGCCGCTTAGGACCATGAGTGTGCGCTCTGGCTGGCCTTTTGGAGGACGTGCATTATGAAGAAATTTTTTAAGAACCTGGCGAATAATTTTCCCAAAGACTGGCCGACCCGCATTATTTTGGCCGTGGTGCTCGTTCTGGCCGTGGTCGGCGCGGTCTATGCTTATCGCGAGGTCCGGCATTTGGTCGCGATCACGGAGATCTTTTCCCTGCCCGGCGACCCGGTGCTCGCGCAGCCGGAGGGCACCGAAGACCCGAATGCGGATTCAACCCCCGCACCGACCGCGATTCCCCAGGCGGCGCTGCCGACACCGGAACCCTGGGATGGTGTCAGCCGGGTCAATGTCCTGGTGATGGGCCTGGATTACCGTGATTGGGAAGCGGGGGAAATCCCTCGAACGGACAGCATGCTGCTGCTGACCCTGGACCCGCTCAACCAGACGGCCGCGATTGTTTCGATCCCGCGTGACATCTGGGTCAGCATTCCCGGGTTTGAACACGGCAAGATCAACACCGCTTATTACCTGGGCGAGCTGTGGAACGTGCCCGGGGGCGGACCTGCTCTGGCAGCCGAGACCGTTGAAGAATTCCTGGGTGTGCCCGTGGATTATTACGCCCAGATTGACTTCCAGGCTTTTGTGGATTTTATCGACCATATTGAAGGCGTCAAACTTTATTTTGAGGAGCCAATGGTCCTGGACCGGCGCGGCAAGTGGAACACGGTCACCATTGAACCCGGCTGGGTCACCCTCCCCGGTGAATATGCTTTGGCCTTCATCCGCACCCGATATACCGAGGGCGGCGATTTTGACCGCGCGGCCCGCCAACAGGAATTGATCATGGCTGTGCGTGACCGGATATTGGAATTTGATATGCTGCCCAAACTGGTGGCGAACGCACCTGCGATCTATGCGGACCTTTCAGCCGGGATCAATACCAATATGAGCCTGAACCAGATCATCCAGTTGGCCTGGTCGGTGATGGATATTGAGCGTGATGATATCAGTCAGGTGATCATCAGCAACGAATATGTGACCCTGGGGAAATCCCCCCCGCCGGAAAGCCTCGACATCCTCGTCCCGATCCCGGATAAGATCCGCTTGCTGCGCGATGAGGTTTTCAGCACCGGCGGTGCACTCAGCCCCGTCTCGCCCGGTGACATTTTGGATCTGGTTGCGCAGGAAGGTGCGCGGGTCTCGATCCGCAATGGCTCCTATATGGGCGGCCTGGCGGAGAGCACGGCGGAGTGGATGCGCGGGCAGGGCGTGAACGTGGTGGAAGTGACCAATGCCGAATACAGCGTCTATTCACACCTCACGATCTATAACAGCACCCCCTATGCCTTACGCTGGCTGGCGGATACACTTGGTGTGACCTCGACCGGCATCACCAACAGCTATGACCCGAATGCCGGCGTGGATATCGTGGTCATCCTCGGCGACGATTGGGCGAATAATAACCCGATGCCGTAAGCTGTGGCATTTATAATCAAGCAAAAGGGCTGGTCTGAATGATCAGCCCTTTTTTGTTATGTTTTCGTGTGGGGAATAAATTTGCCTTCCGGAGCGTGGAGCGTTTGCCTCTCAGTCCGTTCAGCGAAACAATGGCGTTTGTTGGGTGCAGAGTGCTGCGCCTTGCAGGCTTCATCTCACCCTATAGATCATTGTCATTGCGAAAGGCCGACGACAAAGTGCCTGGAATTAAAAGGAACACCCGAAGCGCAAGCGGAGTGGTACCAAGCGAAGCGGAGGGGTAAGCCATCTTAGAAGATTATTGCAGGTCACATTTCCAACGTGACGCCTTAAGAACCCTGCAAGAAGAAGCTTACTCGGGACCCCTCCGCCGTCACGTGCGCTGTGCAGCACGTGACCTGCAGCTGATCAATTTCCGCCTGCACTGTCACCTGGGGGGCTTTTTTCTGTTGGATAAATCTCAATCTCCAGGCTGGCACCGGCTTGAACGCAGGCGCGCTCGATCACCTGGTAGTAGTTCTTCCAGCCGGCTTCCTCCCGCGGGCGGGCAGCAAAGGTCACTGTGGTGATGCCCCGGGTTTTGAGAATCTCTGCCGTTGGGCCTACGAATCCGTGGACTTCATCCGCCTGGAGCAGGTGGTCGTAATAAGGGATGCGGGTCTCCGGCTCGATCAGCCCATATTTGCCGGAAAAGATCAGCATGGGGGTATTCTCGCGGCGGCTTCGCTCGTGAACGGACGCGATCCGTGCGCTTTGATAGCGCTCAAGCGCGGGGACCTCGCCGGGCGATGAGCTTTTTTCTTTGCTGCAGATGGTGATGAGGCAGTGCATGGTCCTCCCGACGCGTGAGAGCAGGGTGTTTGTTGGGTAATGATGCTTATATTTTCTCAATCAGGGCGATTCTAACATAAGCAGGCGAGCTCAGATGCTTCTGGGATTTGATGGCTTATGTTAATTTTATGTAAATTCCGGGCCCGGATATTTGACCTGGGTTTTTAATTGCGATATATTTAGCCAGCTAATTATTATCCCGCTAATTAATAAAAGGGATGCTCTATGATACACCGAGAGTTTGACAATTTCAGTTTTCTCCTGCTGCGGATGGTCCATGCCCATCAGGGACTGGTGCGGCATAAGTTTAATGAGCTGGATCTGCACCGCGGCCAGCCGCCGGTGATGTTTGCTCTGGACGAAGCAGATGGTCCCTCCAATTCGGAACTGGCGGAAATACTTCGCATCACCCCCGCTACCCTGACCAACAAGATCAAGCGGATGGAACGGGCCGGTCTGGTGGTGCGCCGGCGGGACCCCGAGGATGAACGCGTCAGCCGGGTCTATATGACCGATAAGGGGCGCGGCATCATGTCGGGACTGCGGACCTCAATTGATGAGATTGACGCCATCCTGCTGAAAGGATTTTCCGAACAGGAAATTGAAGAACTGGAGGGGATGATCCTCCGGATCATCGAGAATTTGGAAAAAGAAGTCGGTCACTTCCATTAAGGCCATCCTGATTCGTGATTATTTAGAAGGAGTAATGCATTGGATAGTATGCGGAAAATATTCCCGTTCTTAAAGAAATATCGTTGGCAGATTGTCATCGCGATGGCGGCGATGTTGGTTATGGCCATGACGGACCTGTTGCTGCCGCGTCAGATTGAAACGATCATCGATCAAGGTATCGCACAAGGCGACATGAACACTGTGCTGCGGTCATCGTTATTGATGATCGGCCTGGCCGTGGTCGGCATGGTCCTCGCTTTTTTAAATACAACTTTTTCGATGCGGGTTTCAGAGAATTTTGCGGCGGATTTACGGTCAAAGCTCTTTGCCAATATCCAGACTTTTTCATTTGCCAACCTGGACCAGTTACAAACCAGCGAATTATTGGTACGCCTGACCAGCGATATTGATATCATCAAGATGTCGGTGGCCATGACCATGCGGATCGTCTTCAGGGCGCCGCTCTTATTGATTGGCAGTCTGATCATGTTGATCATCACCAGCCCGAACCTGGCGCTGCTTTTGCTCTTCATGCTCCCGATGATCCTGTTGCTCGTTCTGTTCTTCAGCAAACGGGCCCGGCCGTTGTTCCGGCAGGTGCAAGAGCGGCTGGAAAAGGTCAACATGGTGATGCAGGAGAATATCGCCGGAGTCCGGCTGGTGCGCGCGTTCGTGCGTGAAGATTATGAAAAAGACCGCTTCCGGCTTCGCAACGAAGAGTATACCGAAAAAGGTATCCAAGTGAACCGGATGCTTTCTTTCTTGATGCCGACCATGGTGCTGGTCCTCAACCTGGGGATGACGGCGCTGTTTTGGTTTGGCGGCAACATGGTTGTGGTCGGGACGCTGACCACCGGCCAGATCGTAGCCTTCTCTAATTACCTGACGATGACGCTCTTCCCCATCCTGCTGCTGGCCATGATCCTGCCGCAATACTATGCTGCCATGGCCTCCATTGACCGGGTGATCGAAGTGGTGGAAACCCAATCGACTTTGGTCTACCCTGAGATTTCTAAGGGTGAGATCACCCAGGGTCAGGTGACTTTTGAGAATGTCTGTCTGGATTATGACGGGGATGACGGCTGCCATGAGCCGGTATTGCAGGAGGTCAGTTTTACCGCGAAGCCGGGCCAAATGGTGGCGGTCCTTGGGGCTACAGGTTCTGGCAAGACCAGCCTGGTCCATCTCATCCCAAGGTTGTATGATCCCACCGAAGGGCGGGTGTTGATTGATGGTGTGGATGTCCGGGAGTTCTCGCAGGCTGAGCTGCGCCGGAATATTGCCGTGGCGCTGCAGAACGCGATCCTTTTCAGCGGCACCATCGCGGACAATATCCGCTTCGGCCGCCCAGAGGCCACGGATGAGGAAGTGATTGCCGCCGCCAAGGCCGCACAGGCACATGAGTTCATTATGGCGAAAGAGAACGGGTATCAATCCGAGGTCAGCCAGCGTGGTGCGAACTTCTCCGGCGGCCAGAAACAGCGGCTGGCGATTGCCCGCGCACTGTGCGTGAACCCGAAGATCCTGATCTTCGATGACAGCACCAGCGCGGTGGATGTGGAAACTGAATCGAAGATCCAGAATGCGCTTGAGAAATTGATGTCCGGGACGACCAGTTTCGTGGTGGCCCAAAGGATCAGCACCGTCCTGCGGGCGGATAAGATCCTCGTTTTGGAAAATGGCCGCATTGCTGCAGAAGGCACCCATGCGGAGTTAATTGAAACCAGCCCAATTTACCAGGCGATCTACCATTCTCAATTGGGAGATGGCGTCCTGCAATTGGAAGATGTGTTTAATGCGGAGGTGGGTAATGCGTAGAGGCCTTTCTGTAGACCAACGTGCGGCCCAGGCCCAAAAGCCCATGAAGGGTATGAAGCGGCTGCTGGGTTATTTAGAGCCTTTTCGGCTGCAGCTCATTATCGTATCGATTCTTATCGTTTTGAGTACCGTCCTGAATACCTTGGGGCCTTTCCTGATCGGCAAGACCGTCGATTTGGCGTTGACGCCGAGGGATCGGAACCAGCTCGTGAGGATGGTCCTGATCCTCTTGGGAAACTATTTGGTGAGTTGGCTGCTGAGTATTATTTATGGCTGGATCATGGCCAATACGACCCAGCGCGTTATGCGCGATATGCGCCAATCGCTGTTTGATCACATGCAGAAACTGTCGATCAGCTATTACGACAAGCAAAACGCAGGTGATCTTTTGAGCCGTCTGACAAACGATATGAACGCGATCAACAATCTGTTATCTCAAAACCTTGTGGCTCTTCTCCGGAGCGTCACTTCGGTCGTGGGTGTGCTGGTTATGATGCTCTTGCTCAGTCCCTGGCTCACCCTGGCTTCCCTGACGGTGATCCCGTTAACGTTCATTGCCACGACGACGATCATGAAACGCAGCGGTCCGGCTTTCAAAGCTTTGCAGAAATCCTTGGGTGATCTGAATGGTCAGCTTGAAGAAGACCTGAGCGGCCAACGCGTGGTGATCGCCTATGGTCAGCAGGGTCGATCGTTGGAAGACTTTGAAGTCTATAACCGGGCCACCCGCGATGCCGGGATTAAGGCCAACATCCTGGCAGGCTTGCTGCCCCCTATTACAGGAATATTGAACAACCTGGATGTGATCGTGGTCGTTGGGATCGGTGCGGTCATGCTGATCCAAGGCGTACCTGGGATCACGGTGGGTTTGATCACCTCATTCTCGCAGTACACGCGCCAGTTTGGCCGGCCTGTGAGGCAGATCGCTAACCTCTTTAACGCTATGATGGCCGCCCTGGCCGGGGCCGAGCGCATCTTCCAGGTGCTGGATGAAGAGCCTGCTGTGGTGGATTGGGAGGATGCCATTGAGCTGAAGGATGTCAAAGGCGAAGTCCGTTTTGAGAATGTCTCTTTCGGTTATAGTGAAGACCTGCCGGTCTTGAAGGACGTAAGCCTGATGGCCCAGCCCGGCGAGACCATTGCCCTGGTCGGCCCGACGGGGGCGGGCAAGACCACGATTATCAACCTGTTGACCCGGTTCTACGATATTGACTCAGGGCGAATCCTGATCGACGGACACGATATCCGCGACATCCGGCAGGATAGCCTGCGCCGTAAGTTGGGCATTGTTTTGCAGGATACCTTCCTCTTTGCGGAACCGGTGATGGAAAATATCCGCTACGGCCGCCTGGATGCTACGGACGAAGAAGTGATGGCTGCAGCCAGGCTGGCTAATGCCGACGGGTTCATCCAACGCCTGCCGAAAGGTTATCAGACGGAGCTTTCGGAGCGCGGCACGAACCTCAGTGAAGGCCAGCGGCAGTTATTGGCGATCGCTCGTGCGGTCCTGGCGGACCCCGCCATCCTGATCCTGGATGAGGCCACCAGCAGTGTCGATACCCGCACCGAGGTCGAGATCCAGACCGCCTTTCTCAAGCTGATGGAGGGCCGAACCTCATTCGTGATCGCCCACCGGCTCAGCACGATCCGCAACGCCGATCAGATCCTGGTGGTCAATGACGGAGAAGTGATCGAGCGCGGGACGCATGAGACCCTGTTGGCGGATCAGGGGTTTTATTTCAACCTCTACACCAGCCAGTTCAAGGGATTGCCGGTGGAAATCTAACCCGGTTGATAAGTATGAAAACAACAAGAGGTGCTGTGTGCATGCAGCACCTCTTGTTTAAGCTCCGGTGATTTTCAGTAACTACCCTATTTTTTCAAAGTGAAAACCCAAAACCGAACTGAATCAAACCAGGGCAGGCCTTTATAGGACCCGGTCCCGCTTGTAATTTAGGTCAGAGGTTTCTATGAGTCTTGTCGCCAGGGTGCACTTCCTCAAAAATTCCGGAAGCAGCTTTGTTAACCCGTTATCCGCCAGGCGATGTGGCTCAGGGCAGGAGCGGGAAGGTGTTCACCGGCGCGAAGGCCACCCCCACGAGGCCACGTCCGGTATGCGCGCCCAGGACCGGTGAGATGGAGCAGTCCGGCAGCCATTCACACTCGAACAAATTCTCCAGCGATTCTCGCAGCGTGTTTGCCCCTTCCGGGTTGCCGGCGTGCCCGATCTGGGCTCGCAGGAATGTGCCTTCGCCCCATTTTTCGGCAATGTACTTGGGGATCGCCTGGATCGCACGCGTGAAGGTGCGGGTCATCCCGCGGTCGTAATACTTGCCGTCTGCTTTATCCACACTGATCAATGGTTTGATCCCCAGGATGTTGGCCAGCAGCCCTTTAAGGTGGCTGATCCGCCCGCCGTGGATCAGATATGACAGGTCTGGCAGGGTGAAGACCATTTCAGACTGTTCCCGGATTTTTGTCAGCAGTTCAAGGATCTTATCCAATGACAGGTTGGCCTTGATCGCCCGGATCGCGGCTTCCATTTGCCAACCCATCTCAATAGAGAGGCTGCGGGTGTCCACCAATGTCACATGGGCGTCCGGCACCTGCCCGGCGGCTGTCAGCGCGGCGTTATAGGTGCCGCTGAGGCCGGAGGAGATGTGGATGGAGAGGATCTCCGGATCCTCTTTGGCGAGCTTGTTATAGACCTCGAGGAATTCTCCCAGGGAAGGCGTGGCGGTGACGGGCATATCTTCGGTATCTTCAAGCAGCCGGTAAAATTCTTCAGGCTGGATATCGACGCCGCTTCGATAGGTTTTTCCATCGAGGGTGAGCTTGAGGGGGAGGACGTGCAGGTTAAATTCCTGCTGTTGTTCGGTCGAAAGATCGAACCCGCTATCGGATACGATTTGCATCTGGATATCTCCTATTGACTAGTAATAATAACGTGCACCCAGAGGCAAATATAAAAAAGTGATGATTGGGCGATGAGAAGGAGTATACCCTTTTGGTTGTAAAAAGGATGTAATTTCTTCATCCAACGGTGCGATTGGACCCTTTAAACCGAAAATAAATTTTGATAGCGGAGGCGATTTCCAAACCGGCCTTAGCCGCTCGCCAGCCTCTCTTGAGGCGCGCAGCGACGAAGCCCCGAAACAAAGTGGGGGGGCGAAGGAAAAGTGAAATGTGGAGTGAAAAACGACCCACTTGAAATTTTTATAAAATCAGGAAGTCTTTCTATACGCGTTCAGCCCCTCTCCATATAAAGAAGAGGGGCCTTGTCAAACGGATGGGGAGATAGTGACGTTATCGGATCCCGTAGGTAATATTGGCCGTCACCTGGACGGTCAGCGTCCCGCTGGAGATGGGCACATTGCTGTCAGCGGGCTGCTCCATGGCTGCGGACGATTTGGCGACAGGTACACTGGAGTCGTTGATATTGATGGACGTGATCTCGCCCAGCTGCACGCCGGCGGCCTCAGCGATGGCCTGCGCCTGTTCTTCAGCGTCGGCAATGGCTTTCCGCCGGGCTTCGGCGATCGCTGCAGAGGCGTCTTCCAGGCTGAAGTTGATCCCGTTGATCGTGTTTGCGCCTTCGTCCACCACGGCGGCGAGGATCTCACCGAGCGAGTTGAGTTCCCGGACCGTGATCGAGACGGTGTTTTGCACCACGAAAACGGTCTGGCTTTCCGCAGGTTCTTCCGGCGTCGCCGGCATACTTTGCTGCTGCTGCGGATAGACGTTGAAATTGCTGGTTTGAATATCCTCTTCCGCCACGCCGAGGTCCACCAGGGTCTGCTTGATCGCATTGGCCTTGGAGGTGTTCTCGTCCAGCGCGTCGGTGACATTCTCATCCTTGGATGAGACGCCGACATGAATCACGGCGATGTCGGGCTGGATGTCGACCGTGCCGGTGCCATTGACAGTGAGTATCCTTTGTTGTGTTTCGCTTGCGGTACTTTGGGCTGGGCCGCAGCTGGTGATCAGCAGGGCCATTGTCAGGATGGGGAATACCGCTAAAATGGTTTTCTTCATTGAGCCCTCCTTTGGGGGTATTCGTTTGTTGCTATTGGAAGGGGGAGGTCAACCCTCCCCCTTCTGTGGATTTATTCTTTATTTCAGTTCATAAGTCAGGCTGCATTCCATCGTGAGGGTCAGGGTGCCGGCGGAGACGGGGACGGCGCTCTCGGTGTACGCGCCGCCTTTGGCGTCGTAATAGGCCAAGGGCGTTGAGCCGCCGTAGACGTTGATGCTCAGCAGCTCGCCCAGTCCGACGCCCGCCTCATCGGCGATCGCCTGGGCTTTGGCCTTGGCATCTTCAATGGCCAGCTGGCGGGCTTCGGCGACGGCAGTTTCACGGTCTTCCACGTTGAAGGAGATGCCGTAGATATTGTTCGCGCCGGCGTTCACCACGGCATTGAGCACCTCACCCAGTGAACCCAGGTCGCGTACGATGACGGTCACGGTATTCTCAACGACGAAGTAGGTGCTTTCGATCTGCCCCGTCATGGGGTCGTAGCGGTCGGTTGGGCGGACGTTGAAGTTGGAGGTCTGGATGTCCTTGGCTTCCACGCCGAGGGCCTGCAGCGCTTCGGCGATGTCGGTCGCCTGAGCGGTGTTCTCGTCAAGCGCATCCGTCACCTGGTCGGCCTCGGTGTGGACGCCGACGTTGATGGTGGCGATATCGGGCACCAGGGTCACCTGACCGATCCCGCTGACGTTCATCGAGCGGGGGGCTTTCGTGTTGACTTCGGATGCCGCGTATGGCCCACAAGCAGCGAGCAAGCCCAGTGTCATCAGGCCGACGAGAATGAGGGTGATTCTTTTCTTCATGGTGATGTAATCCTCCAAAAACGATTAAGATGTTTATTGCTTACAGGGCATAGACGCCTTCGACGGATAAAAAGTTCCAATGGTATCCCGGGTTGGTTTGGGAGTTGATTAAATAAAAGAGTCGATGGATCCAGGCCAAAAGACTAAATTGCAGCGCTTGTTTTAACAATAATGATACTAGCCCTGGTATATTAATTTATCGGATATGGCGGTCTATTTGGGAGGCTCCCTTTGAGCAGGTTGGTTGGTTTTTCCATCCGGAAGAACGTGATTTGATTTTACGTTAACAGATTCGTACAGGATGAAAGTCATACGCTATCATTTATCCCGTTCATATTGACGGGTTTCGGATTCTCGTTTATGTTTAAGGGGATTAAACCGATTGTGGAGCAGGCATGTTCTTCATTCAGCGACAACTGAGCGCAAGACGATGCGGGCACGGACCGAGGTGTCCGCTTATTTATTTTAAAGAGCATCACCGCTCCTCCCGGTTCGATCAGCCTTTTTTCTAAACCTCACCAAACCAAAACCGATAGGAGAGATAATGACAGAAACAACCAACGCATTTGCAATGGCCCAGCAGCAGTTCGATCATGTGGCTGACCTTCTGGGCCTCGACCACCAGGTCCGTGAAATGCTGCGCTGGCCGATGCGGGAATATCACCTGCGCATCCCGGTCCGGATGGATGACGGCAGCATGCGCGTCTTCCAGGGCTTCCGGGTGCAGCATAATGATGCCCGCGGGCCAAACAAGGGCGGGCTTCGGTTCCACCCGGCCGAGACCATCGACACGGTCCGCGCCCTGGCGATGTGGATGACCTGGAAATGCGCCGTGGCTGATATCCCGTTGGGTGGTGGCAAAGGGGGCGTCATTATTGACCCCGCGACCCTCTCTACTGATGAGAAGGAACGCCTTTGCCGCACCTTCATCCGCTCGCTGTGGCGGGTGATCGGCCCCCGCCAGGACGTCCCCGCCCCCGATGTCGGCACCACGCCCCAGATGATGGGGTGGATGATGGATGAATATTCCCGGATCACGGGGCACTATACCCCGGGCGTGATCACGGGCAAGCCCGTGGGCGGCGGCGGCTCCCTCGGCCGCACGGAAGCGACCGGCTTCGGCGTGACCTATAACGTCCGTGAAGCGATGAAACGCCTCAACATCGATTCCACCAAAGCCGTTGCAGCCATTCAAGGCTTCGGCAACGTGGGCCAGTATGCTGCAATCGGGTTCATCACCCAATTGGGTGGCCAGGTGGCCTGTGTGAGCTATTGGGATCGGGAAGACCGGGCAGCCTACACCGTCAGCAAGGACGGTGGGATTGACCCGCTTTTCCTGATGAACATCACCGACCAGTATGGCTCCATCAATAAGGATGAAGCGACCAGGGCCGGATATAAGATCGAATCCGGCGATGCCTGGATCAGCATGGAAGCGGATGTGCTCATCCCCGCAGCGCTGGAAGGTCAGGTGAATGCGGAAACGGTCAATAACGTGCATGAGCGGGTCAAGATTGTGGCGGAAGGCGCCAATGGCCCCACCACACCGGAAGCGGACGAGGTCCTTAAGGCGCGCGAGATCTTCGTGATCCCCGACTTCCTCTGCAACGCCGGCGGCGTGACCACGTCCTACTTCGAGAGCGTCCAGAACGACATGAACTTCTATTGGACCAAGAAAGAGGTCCTGGAGCGACTGGACGATAAGATGACCCAGGCTTTTGAAGGGGTTTATGAGATGTCCCGCGCTCAAAACGTCTTCATGCGGGATGCAGCGTATATGGTCGCCATCAACCGCGTGGTCAAGGCCATGGAATTGCGCGGCTGGCTCTAATCAGGTAGAACCTTGGTTTTCGGAAGCCAAAGTTTGAACAGCCCCCCGGCCATTGACCGGGGGGCTGGATTTTCTGAATGGGGGTTTGTGGCCCAAGGGTATGTTTTCAGGCCGGTTTCAGCGAGCCGGGCAGCGACCCTGACCCTGGCGCTGTTCCTCCCGCCGCCTCCGTATGGCCTGAGCGCGGGGAACAGGCTGTCAGGAGGCTGTCCGTCAGGATGCTGTCTGTCGTTTCTCTTTTTTGTTGGTCTGTCCTTCTTTGATCTCAGCGGTTGGTCAATTTGTTCAGGTCTTTGGGATAGCGGTCGCCCTGGATCTCAAACTTTTGGAGCGCGTCTTCAATTTCCTGCAGGTCTTCTTCGGTCAGATGGATCTCCGCTGCCCCGATGTTTTCATCCAGCCGGGAAAGCTTGCGGCTGCCGGGGATCGGTACGATCCAGGGTTTTTGCGCCAGCAGCCAGGCCAGCGCGATCTGGGCGGGCGTGGCATTTTTTCTCGCTGCAAAAGCCTTCAGCCATTCGATCAGCGCCAGGTTGTTTTTGATCGCTTCCTGAGTGAACCGCGGGCTGCGGCTGCGCAGGTCAGAGGGATCGAAGGTGGAATGCTCGTTGATCTGTCCCGTGAGGAAGCCCCGCCCGAGGGGGCTGAAGGGGACAAAGCCGATCCCCAGTTCCTCGCAGGTGGGCAGGATCTCTTCCTCGGGCGTACGCCACCACAGAGAATATTCGCTTTGCAGCGCGGTGACCGGCTGGACGGCGTTCGCCCGGCGGATGGACTCGACGCCCGCTTCCGACAGCCCGAAGTGTTTGACTTTGCCTTCCTGGATCAGGTCTTTCACCGTGCCGGCGACGTCTTCCATCGGCACGTCGGGGTCCACCCGGTGCTGGTAAAAGAGGTCAATCGCGTCCACCCTGAGCCGCTTCAGGGATTCCTCCGCCACCTGTCGGATGCGTTCCGGGCGGCTGTTCAGGCCTCTCAAATCAGGCCCCCCGTCCGGGCCGAGGTTGAAGCCGAATTTGGTGGCGATGACCACTTTCCCCTTGAAGGGTTCCAGCGCTTCGCCGACGAGCTCTTCGTTGGTGAAGGGGCCGTAGACCTCGGCGGTGTCGAAGAAGGTGATCCCCCGGTCAACGGCTTTGTGCAGAAATTCGATCATCTCCTGCCGGGTGCCGATGGGGGTGTCGCCGTGGCTCATTCGCATACAGCCCAATCCGAGCTCGGATACTTCCAACTTGCTCTTGCCAAGGGTGCGTTTTTTCATGATATCCCTTCCTTTGTCTGGTTTTCTGTTTGAATGAGTTCTTTTTCCCGCTTGAGGACGGCTTCGTCGTAGACCCGGATCTTATAGTCCAGCAAGTCCAGCGTGCTCCGCAGTTCGTCCAATTTGGCGGCCAGGATCTCTCGCTGTTCCTGCAGTATGGCCCTGCGGTCTTCCACGGTCTGGTCGCCCATCTGGGCCAGGGCGATGTATTCGATCAGCACCTCAACCGGCAGGCCGGCACTCCGCATGCATTTGATGAAATCGATCCGGGCAATATCGCCTTCCTGATAATCCCGGATCCCGCCGTTCTGCCGCGGGACGGCCGGCAGCAGTCCGATCCTTTCATAATAACGCAGGGTGTCTTTTGAAAGGCCGGTGCGTTCACTGGCTTCTGAAATCTTCATCCTTTCACCTCCTGACCTTAGTATACAACCTGGAGATTACTCAAAGTCAAACAATTGGGTGGGAAAAAGTGTTTTTGGCGTTATCGGGTCATATAAACGCCCCGGAGCAGTCCTCCGGGGCGTTGGATGTTATTGGGCGATCACTCTAATGCGTCCAGCCATTTTTGGGCGATCTTGCGGTTGCGGTTTTCCAGGATCTGCATGGTGCGGACCAGCTTGGCCGTCACCTCGGCTTTGTCCCAGCCGTTCTCGCGGACCGTCTCCAGCACAGCCTGGCGCGCCTTGTCGGTCAGGCGGGTCTGGGTCAGGATATCGACCAGGCGCCACTCGCTGTGGGCCCTGCGGATCTCTTCGATGGTGAGTTCCTCCAGTTTCGCCAGCGCCGCGTCCATGATCACGCGGCCCTGCTGCGGGTCTTTGCTCTCCACGTAGATCCGGTTGATCGGTTCCGTGCCGGAGGCGCGCACCCGCAGTTGGTAGCGGTCGTCGCCTTCGCTGTCCTGCAGCTGCATCTCGGCGATGTCGTAGCGGGTGCCGCCCAGGTAGGCGATCTCCATTCCCGCCACCTTGGGGTCTGTTTCGTTATCGAGGAGGTCCAGGTAATAGCTGATGAAGGCTTCCTTGGCCTCCAGCGGCGCGTCCACGTCCGTGCGGCCGGTGTTGGAGGTCTCATCGTCCGGTGAGGAACCATAGGAAGGCCACAGCCCTTCCATCCTGACGGTGTCTTCCCAGATCTCGGCGATGGTGGTCAGCGGGTTCTCTTCCCGGGTGCCGAAGTAGGCCAGCATGTCCATGATCAGGAGGTTGGCCCAGGGGCCGTCCTTGTCGGTGACGTGGCCGCGGGTGGTCAGGCCGGAGGACTCTTCCCCGCCGATCAGCAGGCGGTCGCGCCAGTTGGCGGGCAGGGACTTCTCCGATCCGTAAGCCCGGTCCATGCGGCGGATCTCTTCGATGTATTTGATGCCTACGGGCACGAGGAAGGCGTTTTTGAGGACCCGGTCTTCCCGCTGGCCGATGCGGATGTGATAGAAGGGATGGCTCACGTAGGCGGGCAGGGCGTCCTCCGCCGGTTTGTTTTCCTCGTTGCCGGGGATCATGCCGGCCAGGACCTCGATCAGGGGGGAGCCGGTCTGGGTGGCGATCACCCGGCCGGTGAGTCCGCGTTCGATCCCGAGGTAGCGCACGAGCATCGGCAGGATCTGGTTGGGGCGGAAGAATACGCCGCCCTGATCCACGATGCCGTAACGGTCGGCGTCGGTGTCCATGCCCATCCCCAGCGCGGCGCCGGTCTCGGCGACCTTTTCCTTCAGCGGTTGGATGAAGGGTTCTTCGGGGTTGGCATAGTCCAGGCCGGTCAGGTTGGGGTCGCGTTCGGCGTGGATCACCGAATAACGCACGCCGGCCTCGCCGACCAGGCGGGTCAGGTAGCCCCGGCCGGAGCCGTGGAACTCGTCAATGATGACGTGCTTGTCGGAAAAGAATTTGCGGATGCGGTCGAAGTCGATCGGGATGCGGGCGTTGCCCTGGCCGTTGTCCTTGATCCAGGCGACGTAATCGTCCAGGGGGTCAAAGCCGCGCAGGCGGCCGCGCTGGCGGGCGTCTTCCAGGTCCGCCGTGCGGGCGCCGGCATCCGCCAGTTGGAGCTCGTTGATGTGGAAGGCCAGGTAGTCAGTCACGTTGGTGGGCGCCGGGTAGCCCAGGCGGGGGTTGAACTTGATGCCCTGCCACTCGGGCGGGTTATGGCTGGCCGTGCAGATCAGCAGCCCGGCCACCTCATCTTTGGGGAGGTCGTCGGTCAGGTAGTAGACCAGGGCAGGCGTGGGGGTGTCCCGGTTGGCGAAATCGACCTGGAAGCCGTTCGCCAGGCAGACCTCGGCCGTCCATTCGGCCACCCGGTCGGCGTTGCGGCGGGTGTCGTAGCCGATCACGACGCGCTTGCCGGCCAGGTTCTCGCCGCCGACGAAGTCGGGGACGTCAACGTCATTGAGGAAGTCACAGACCGCCTGGACCACCTGTCGGGCGCGCCGCTCGGTGAAGTCCGCGTCCCAGCGGCCGCGCACGCCGGAGGTCCCGAAGCGCAGGTACTTGCGGTCGTAGATCATGCGCAGCAGCCCCAGCCCGGCATGGTCCCCGATCAGCAGGGGGTCCTGCGTGCGCAGGCGGAAGCCGTAGAGCCGCTCGTAAATATTGCCGATCTGGACCACCCGGAAGGGCATCCAGCGGTCGGGGTCCAGTTCGTAATCCATGCTGTCCAGGAGCGGCACGATCTCATAGTTAATCGCTGCGCGCAGGCTGTCGAATACCGGCGCCTGCAGGTACTTCTTCGTCAGGGCGATGGCTTCCTGGCGCAGCGCGCCCGTCAGCGGGAGATAATCCCGGTCAATGAGGGCCCGGCGCTCTTCCCCGGCTTTGTCCCTGGGTTTGAACTGCTCCAGGCGATATTGGCTGCCGATGGCGATCAGGGTCAGCAGCATGCTGAAGGCGCGCGAGGAATTGGCAGGGTCGTGGGCGACCCGCTCCGGATCGGAGACCAGTTTGCTGTCCAGCGCGTGCAGGAAGTCGTGCATCTCGGCGACTGCCGGTTCCCATTCTTCCGGTTTTTCCACGGTGATCAGCGCCCGGTTCAGCCGGTTGAAGGTCACGCCGAATTCCGGGATCTCAAGCGAGTCGAATTGCGGTTTTTTTTCGGTCATGGATTGCTCCTGAGGGTGTGATGGAGGTGAGTTCGTTTTCCATATTTTACCTGTTCCCAGCGGCAGGTTTTCCATCCGGGCGGGCCACCAGGCCGCCGCGGGTCACGTTGAGCACTTCAAGGAAGCTGCCGTCGGGCGTGCCCGTGGCCCGCTGGACGGCTTCGCAGAGGGCGAAGGCTTTCTCGGCCAGTTCCGTCTCCGTATGCCGAACGTCAGCTTCCAGCATCAGGCGCACCTTCGGCTCCGTGCCGGAATAGCGCAGGTTCAGGCGGGTCAGCCCGGCCAGGTCTTTGTGGATGGCGGTTTGCAGGGCCTGGACCTCTTCCAGTGTTTCGAGTTCGATCTTCTCGGCCACTCTGGCCGAGGCGATCACCTGGGGATATTTATGGATGCTTTCGGCCAACGCGGCCAGAGTCTTGGCGCCGCTGGCCAGGTAGGCCCGGAGCAGGTAGATCGCCGAGCGGATACCATCCCCCGTGGCGTGCCCGGCGTCCATCAGGATGATGTGGCCGGATTGCTCTCCGCCCAGGCCGATCTGGTTGGGTTCGTAACCGCGGTCCAACAGTTGGCGCAGTTCGGCCATCACGTATTTATCGCCCACGGGGGTCTCGATAAAGTGGATCTGGCGCTCGGCAAAGTAGTTCACCAGCGCGCCGTTGCGCATGGCGGTGCTCACGACCGTGTCGCCCAGCAGGCGGCCTTGCTGCTTGAAGTAGTTGGCCAGGATCGCCAGCATGTGGTCGCCATCGACCAGGTTCCCGTTTTCGTCCACGAAGATCACCCGGTCGGCATCGCCATCGAAGACGATCCCGAAATTGGCGTCATAGTCCCGGATCAGCGCGGAGAGGTCCCCGGGTTCCCGGCGGACGTGCTCTGACCCGGCCCATTCGTTGATATTGGCGCCGGTGGGCGAAGCGTGGATCACGACCACATCGGCGCCCAGGCGGGAGAAGACCTCGGGAGCATACCAGGAGGCCGCGCCGTTGGCGCAGTCCAGGACGAGTTTTAGCCCTTCCAGCGAGAGGTCCTTGTGTTCGTCCACCAGGCTGTCGGCATAAAGTTCGCGCATTTCGGTCCCGTTCACCAGGCGCCCGAACTGGCCGGCGTGCGCCTCGCTGAGGTCCATGGGCCTCTCGACCAGCGCTTCGATGGCCAACTCAATATCCAAGTCCAGCTTCTGGGCGTGGGCGTTGAAGAACTTGATCCCGTTCTCATCCACCGGGTTGTGCGAGGCGGAGATCACCACGCCGGCTTCCGCGTTCATCTTGCCGACCATGAAGGCCACGCCGGGGGTGGTGATCACACCCAGGTCAATCACGGTCGCCCCGGCGGCCAGCAGGCCGGTGGAGAGCGCACTTTGCAGCATCTGCCCCGATTGACGCGTGTCCCGCCCGATCACGAAAGTGGGATGGGAGGCCGTGCGGGAGAGCACGACGCCGGCCGCATAGCCCAGCCGGGTCACGAAATCGGGCGTCAGCGGAGCCTGGCCTACATGCCCGCGCACCCCATCCGTCCCGAAGTATTTCTGTTTTTGAGTGGTTGTCATAATGCCAGTCCTTGCGGTTTTTGTGGTTGAAAGAAAAAACGCCGTGCCCAATCAGTTGGATTGTCTCAGGCCGTCGTTTTTGTTGGATGTCGGGTTACTTGATCTGCAGGTCGGCGACCACCGGCAGGTGGTCTGAGGCGCGGCGGCTCAGGCCGGTGTCCTCGATCCAGCAGTGATAATCGAGCAGCCGCGATTGGGGGAAAAAGAAGATATGATCGATCGCCTCTTTCAGGCCGGTGTGGCTGGGACCGTCATTGGCAGGGTGCAGACGCAGGAATCCGACTTCCGGCTTCAACAATTCGGTGATGCAGAATTCGTCTTTCATCGCGTTGAAATCCCCGGCCAGGATCAGGGGCAGTTCCTGTTCCAAAACATGCACTCGCACGAGGTCCAGGATCCGCCGGACCTGTTCGTAACGCATCAGGTGGGATTGCTGGATCTTCTTGCGGGAGGATTTTGGATTGCGTTCGCCGACCAGGGTTGTCAGGTGCAGGGTGGCGATGAAGGGATAGGGCGGCGTTTTCAGCCGGGAAAGCACCGCGTAGCGTGCTTCAGTGTCGCGGGTGCCCTCATATGAAGGCGGCATGTATAGGGGGATATTGCGGGGGACGCCGGTTTTCTCGATGTCGCCCAGGCGGGAAAAAGGCATCCGTGCGTGAATGGCGTTGCCTTTGGACCAGTTCCACCAGTCGTTGAAGATCCCCCGTACCATGATGTCCTTCTTGACCTGGAAGTCCGATTCCATCGAGACGGTCTTGCCATAGAAGCTGTGTTCATATCCGCCGGCGGCGTTGATGGCGGTCATCAGGTTGTGCATTACGCCGTCCGCGTCCACGTATTGCGGGACCTCCTGCAGGCAGAGCACGTCCGCGTCCAGCTGCTGGGTCAGCAGGGCCAGCGTATCATGGGGCGCCTGCCGGGAATCGTGGGGAGGCGGATCAAACGTTTTCTCCCCGCCGCTGGTATTCAGGGTGGCGATCCGGAAGTCGAGGGTCACAGGTGCCGGTATCTTTCCGCTGGTGGCGGGACAGGTGAAGTGAATAAGTTTGCCATAGCGCTTTAATTATACCAACGAAGGCCCGGAGGGTTGATTAGCGTGTTAAGGTTTTTGTAAAGGGAATGGGGTTTTCACAGAAGATAAAAATTATGTAGGGATGGCACACCGTGCCCGCCCGATTAAAGCGCATAAATAGATTAGTTGTCCTTCTTGATCGAAGGAGTTGATAGTGCACCCTGGAATAATATTGTCACTGCGAAAGCGCTCAAGCTCCCCCCTCATTCTTTATTAACATTCTATTATAAAGCCTGGCAGTTGTTCCATTTCGGGCAAAATTTGGTAGAATCAGGTCAGACCTTAGGAAAGCAAGTTTACTGTTATTGGTAACGGTATCGTTTGAAGTTGTAAAAGGTCTTCAACTTCCCCCTGGATTTGATTTTTCCTAGCAAAACTTGACTCAATCCAGGTATCTATTTAAAGAAACACCATCTAAATCAAGGAGGTAAGCCGTGGCTGGAATTGATAATTTTACCCCTAAAGCTCGTCAAGTCCTCAGCCTGGCTCAGAAAGAGGCAGAACGTTTACGCAAGC
>WOYI010062035.1_pt1 | contig 25719 bp, 25 predicted proteins | sample 6423411 | NCBI WGS metagenome assembly WOYI01 (sample SAMN13441803, study PRJNA592873) | oil field metagenome | biome: oil field; feature: oil-well bore; material: oil-contaminated soil; isolation source: oil-contaminated soil from oil-well borehole | place: Germany: Wietze | collected 2016-10-18 ... | reverse complement strand
CCGCAAGGGGCCCCCGCTGCAAGCCCCCGGTTTTAACCGGGGGTAGTTGACGCAGCAACTGCACCGCGTCCGCCCACAGGGAACAATACGGTTTTTCACCCGGCAACCGGGAGCCCGGCAGCCTTCCAGGCGCTCATGCCGCCCTCGATCTCGTAGACTTCGCGGAACCCGGCCTCCCGCATCAGCTCGCGGACGCCGGCGCTCCGCCCGCCCCGCTGGCAGTATACGAGATAAGTGCCGTTCCGGTCGAGGGCATCAAGGTGCTCTGAGAAGTCCGCCGAGTCGATGTTGATCGCGCCCGGGATGTGACCGCCGGCGAACTCGTCCGGCCGCCTGACATCGATGACGACAAAACCCGGGTTACCTCCCATCTCTTCGATGAGGGCGGACGCCCCGGCAGGCGGGATGGTCCGGAAGATCGAGTCATCCGGTTCCGGATCACTGCCGAGGCATCCGCCGACGAGCACGGCCACAAGGGTGCTCCCGGCGACGAGCAGGAAGACGAGCGAGAGATGAGGGTCGGTCATACACCTATGTCATGACCGCAGAGATAAAAGGGATTTTGGTCCTCCCGACCGCTTCTGTCACCCATCTTTGCCGGCCGGTGCGGGAGTGGAGCACCTTAAGAGGTATCGTCGAATTCGAGCGGGGTATCGTCGAGAGCCTCGAGTTCCTTGGTCAGGGAGCCCAGGGCGGGGTATCGTCGAATTCGAGCGGGGTATCGTCGAGAGCCATCACCGCACGGAAGGTCTCGGGCGCGTCCAGCGCCACGACCTCCCCGCCGTCCACCACCGCAACGCGGGTGCAGATTGCCTCCGCTTCGGTCACATCGTGGGTCGTAAAGATGATCGTCACCCTCCGCTCGCGGTTCAGCCGCCGGAGCAGATCCCAGGTCTCCCGGCGCCCGAGCCCGTCCAGCCCCTTCGTCGGTTCGGCGAGGAAGAGGACCGACGGGTGCGTGAGAAATGCCCGGGCGATCTCAAGGTGCTGCACCATGACGGGGAGATAGGTCTCAACCGGAGAATCGGCGCTCCCGGCGAGCCCGAAGAGTTCGATGACCTCCGGGATCCTCCGTCTCCGAACCTCGTCACCCAGGCCGTGCAGTCGCGCGTGGAGGTCCAGGTTCTCCCTGCCGGTCAGCGCAGGGTCGAGCACCGGCTCGGGGAGGACGATGCCCATGCTCCGCCGCACGTCCCCGAGGTTCCCGAGGATCGCAAGCGGTGAACGCTCGGCAAACCCGGAGACCGGGAAGATCATCGTCATGAGAATGGCGAGCAGAGTCCGCCTGTCCTGGCCACAGGGGCAGAGAATACCGAAGACCTCTCCGCTCTTCACGTCAAACGGGATCGGCCCCCGTGCCTGGAGCCGCTCCAGATGCAGGATCAGGTTCTCAACAGTAAAGGCGGTCATACTGCTCCGCACAGATGCAATCAGTCGGATAGAACAGAGTCGTTGTCAATCACCCACTACCCCGACACGTACATCCAGGAATGCCGGATGATGACCCACCTGCGGGATATCCCCGGGGGATGTGCTATCCGGTTTCCGTTATCCAATTCGAGGGAGGAACTATTGTTTTAGTATTATTTTTGGTTAGCCCTATATGAATATATCTATTTATAAATGAATATAAAATAGGCCATTTAACTTTTCTCTATTCTATTGAACCCCCCTTTTACCGTATGGCTGGTGAGACGAATCTTTACGCGAGAGAGCAACCCCGGCTGGCCGGGCAAGGCCGGCCGATATTGTCCCGGCCCGGAAGCCCTCCGGTCGAAGCCGCGGGAACGCCCTCCACATCGGCCGGGGAGACCCACCGGGGCGATACTGCTGAAACTATTTATGGCATGCACCCATCCGGTATACCCGCCCTATGGAGACCGAACTGTCCACGATCGCGATTATGCCGGTTCCCTTCAGTCCGGAGCAGATCCTCATCGCGTTGGCCGTCCTCATACCGGCACTGGTCATATTCAACCTGCTCCTCATCACCGAGGGGGTCTTTGAATCGATCGGGCTCCGATTCTACCAGGCGGTGTTGGTGACCACCGGAGCGCTGCTCGGGAGCCTGATCGACATCCCGATGGTCCCGGTGGGCGAGGCAGTCATCGCGGTCAACGTCGGCGGCGCCGTCATCCCCCTCTTCGTGACCATCGGGATGGTTGGACGGGGCCGGGTCTCTCGCCCGAAGGTCCTCGCTGCCGTCGGCGTCGTATCCCTCGTCGCCTACATCTTCGCAACGCCGGTCCCCGGCATCGGGATCACCATGCCGTTCTACATCGCGCCTCTCGCCGGGGCAGCCGCAGGACTCCTCCTCGCCGGCGGCTGCCACACCGCTCCCGGGCTCGCTTACGCGGGCGGGACCATGGGCACCCTGCTCGGCGCCGATATCCTCAACCTCGCGAACCCCGACGTGCTCGCGGCACTTGCCGGAGGCCAGGCGACTGTCCTCTCCATCGGGGGGGCGGGCATATTCGACGGCATCTTCATTACCGGCGTCATCTCGGTCCTGCTTGCGGCGTACGCGGGGAGGGGGCTGCGGAAGAAGGGGGGAGCCTGTTCGCAGGAGGAAGGGGAATGATGATGCGAAGTGCGACGGTTCGTGAGTGCGACTGCCGGTAACTATCCGGACTTCGCGTTCTTCGCGGCTTCGCGTGAGGCACCGTGTCACACGTCAAACCGTCGCAAACTGCTTCAACCACATCTCCGCACAGGCTATCCGCCAGAACTCGGTGGAGTACGCGCTCTTCCCCTCAAGGAACTCCCGGTAGTTCCGGAGCACCTGCTCCGCGTCCCAGTAGGGCCTTCCTGCAAACTCCGGCGAGGAGAAGAGCGCGATGATGTGGGATGCAAGTTCATCCTTCATCCAGACCTCTTCGGGGGTGACGAACCCCATCTTGTCCATCCTGCACCGGATGGCGTCGGGGACCAGCCCGCGAATCGCCCGCCGCAGGACGTATTTCGTGACGCCGTGGCGGACCTTCTGGTCGAGCGGGAGCCCTGCGAGGTACTCCACCAGCCGGTAGTCGAGGAACGGGACCCGGGCCTCGATCGAGAAGGCCATCGAGTTCCGGTCCTCCCAGTGCAGCAGGAGAGGGAGGTTCGAGGCGACGACCTCCCGTTTCAGCACTTCGTCAAGCGATCCCGCGTACCGGAGGACCTCCGGGGGAGAGCCGCGGAGAAGCCCCCTCCGCTCCGACCGGACCCGGAACTGGCGAAATGCCCACGAGAAGAAGGACCCATGATGCCGCGCGCTCCCGATCCCCTCCCGGAGGGCCGCGAGGATCTCCCGGCGCCGGAGGAGGCCGCGGATGTAGGGCGCCTGGTAGGCGATGTACCCCCCGAGCTGCTCGTCGGCGCCCTGCCCGTCCAGGACCACCTTCACCTCGCTTTGGGCGAGCCGCATCACGCAGTACTGGGCGTAGATAGAGAGAGACGCAAACGGCTCGTCCTGCATATAGAGCAACCTTTCGATATCCTCCCAGAGTCCCTCCGTATCGGGAGTGGTCCGGCGGCTGGCAACCTTTGTCGCCGCAACCACCGTGTCGATATGCCGGCTCTCGTCGAACCGGGGGTCGTCGAAACAGACCGAGAACGTCTTCTGCCGGTCGCCGACGCTCTCCGGGCTCTCCGCCCGGAGGAGAACGTTGATCAGGGCGGTGACCGTCGAGGAGTCGATGCCGCCCGAGAGGCAGGTGCCGACCGGGACGTCGCTCCGAAGCCTGAGCCGGACCGCATCGGTCAGGAGGTCGCGGACCCGCCGGGCGGCGGTCTCGTCGTCGATCCCTCGCGGGGCACCGTTCATCGTGACGTCCCAGTACCGCTCCGGCTCCCCGACGCTCCCCTCCGAGACGACGAGTGCGTGGGCCGGCGGGAGCTGGAAGATGCCGTCGTACATCGTCTCGGCGGTATGGTCCGCGACCCCCCACGCAAGAAACGTCGAGAGCATGCGGTCGTTGGGCCTCCCGCCGGCCAGAGGATGTGCAAGGAGCGCCTTGATCTCCGAGGCAAAGAGGAACGACCCCCCGGCCACGGTGTAGTAGAACGGCTTGACGCCCAGGCGGTCCCGGGCGCAGAAGAGTTCGCGGCGGCGCTCGTCCCAGAGGGCGAATGCCCACATCCCGTTGAACCGGGCGAGGCAGTCCCTCCCCCACTCCTCGTAGGCGTGCAGGATCACCTCCGTATCGGTTGCCGAGGCGAAGCGATGGCCGGCGGCGAGGAGCTCCTCCCGGAGCTCGCGGTAGTTGTAGATCTCGCCGTTGAAGACGATCCAGAGCGATCCGTCCTCGTTTGCCATCGGCTGCCGGCCTTCGTCGGAGAGGTCGATGATGGCAAGACGGCGATGGGCAAGGCCGACCGGGCCGGAAAAGTGGCTTCCCTCGCCGTCAGGGCCGCGATGAGCGAGCCGCTCCGCCATGGCCCCGACGAGGACCGCGTCCGCCGCATCTCCGTTCAGGGCAAATTGCCCGGCAATACCGCACATACCAGGAGTAGATCAGTCGTCGGAACAGGTCTTGTCCAGGCCCGTGCCGTTGACGTCGCAGGAGGGGCAGGGACCCGAACCGTTCACCACCCGGTAGGCGTCCGCGAGGACCGCGGAGTTCGCGAGCATCCCCGCGATCAGGATCACTTCCAGGATCTCGGCCCGGGTTGCGCCCTTCGCCATCGCCGACTGCATGTGATACTCGACGCAGTGGCTGCACTTGAGCGCGGCGCCCACCGCGAGGCTGATCAGTTCGATCACCTTCGGCTCGAGCTGGCTGGTCTCGGTAACGGCGCCCTTGTACAACAGGTGCGAGATGAGAATCTCGGGTCGTTCCGCCATCCGCTCGAATATCAGGGGGACCCTGCCGTATTCGGCCTCGATCTCCCGGAGGAGTTCCCCCGCGATGACGTCCGACCCCCGCTGTGCAACCCTCGTGAGTATCTTCTCAAAATCCATCGTTACACCAAGATTCTGGTCTCAGAGAAGGGTTTAATCCGGATCAATATGTAGTTGCGCATCCGTGACGGCGTAACGCTGGCAATATCCCCGATGGTGACCCCGCTGGCGACCTCAAGCGACCGTACGGCATCGGCATACAGGTCATAGGGGAGTTTCACCCGGAGGCCTTCCATCTGGGCGGTCACCGGCGTCGGGTGCGTCAGCATGCTTATCTCGTGGATCCGCTCTTCGAGGATCGCCATCAGGCGGGGCGGGAAGATAGAGAGCGGGTCCCTTGCGAGGTCGTCCCGCCGGGCGTCCAGGGTGCGGGAGACCTCGTCCACCAGTTCGTCGAGTTTCGCGAGTTCCTCGGGGCGCTTGAACCGGTGCATGATCCTGCCGACGCCTCCGACATACCCCTCGACGGGCGGGTCGATGATCCGCAGCAGGGTCTCGCGGTCCGGGGCGCCGGTCACCACGATCGGGACGTGGATCCCGCGCCGGAGCACCGGGAACTTCTGCCGGATACACTCCTCGAAGTTGCCGAGAGCGTAGACAGCAAGATCGTGCTCGTTGATGACGTCCCGCTCCTCATCGTTGAGGTTTGCTATCCGCTTCCCAAACCCCCTCGAAAGTCCGACCATGTTGGTCTTCGCGCCTGAGCGCCGGAGGTACTCGGCGATATCGCAGGCGGTATGCGGGAGGTGATGGATCTCCAGGCTCGGGCTGACCACGGCGATCTCGGTCCCGACCAGGGGCGCCTCGACCACCTCGCCCGCGAGCGGTTTTGCGATCTGCCGGATCAGGTCGATATCGTCCCGCGGCACGAACGACTGGAGCACGACGTCCTGGGCCATGACATGTTTCTGGACGATGTAGCCCCCGAGGTCGTCGATCAGGTCCATGATCTCGTCGTGCCGGTAGACGCCTCCCTTGTAGGTCACCGGCACCAGCGTCGTCACAGCGTCACCCCCATCTTTGCAAAGATCGGCACGACCATCGTCTCCACGATGTCGGCCGGCAGGGTATCCTCGCTTGCCACATAGTAAAACTTCTCATCCCGGATATACTGGCGGCGGACCTTGAACCCCTCGGGTGCGATGTACTGGAGCGCGTAGATGACGTCCATATAGAGCGTCTCGCTCGGATCGGCGACCACCATATGTTCGAGTTCCTCTTCCCCGGCAACCCCCGCCGGGAGGACGACCGTGAATCGGTCGGGCTGGTCGACGTTCTCCTTCCCGTAGCGGGCCCAGAGGTTCTGGAGCAGCGGCGCAAGGTAGGTCTCGTCGCCGATATCAAGCACGATCTCCTTCTCACCGGGGTTGACGTTTGCAAAGTCGCTGATATGGATAGCACGCGGCATATGGCGCAGCACTCCTGCAGCGACGAAGATCGGCACCTTCGGGTCGACGTAGATGTGCAGCCTGTCGACCACCTTGATCAGGTCGAGGTCCTGGAGGACATCGGCCACGATCCGTTCGTAAGCCACTCTCCCGACCTCATCGGGAGACTCGACCACGAAGTAGTTCAAGGGGGGCATCTACTCTCCCTGGACGAACCCGGACGCAAGCAGGGCAGACCCGACCGCACCGATGTACTGCGAGTAGGGCGGGACGACGATCTCGGTCTGCAGGAGCTGGCCCATCGCATAGACCAGCCCCTCGATCAGCGAGGTGCCGCCGACCATGATCACCGGCTCCTTGATGTCGATCTCCTGCAACTGCTGCTCAAAGACCTGTTCCGCGACGCTGTGGCAGGCTGCAGCCGCCACGTCCTCCGGCGAGCTCCCTGCGGCGAGCGCGTTCACCAGGCTCTGCGTCCCAAAGACGATACAGTAACTGTTCATCGAGACGTTCTTCCCCATGCCCTTCATGGCAAGGGGCCCGAGCTCGGTGATATCCACGCCGAGCCGTTTCGCGGTCATCTCCAGGAACCGGCCGCTTGCCCCGGCGCAGATCCCGCCCATCGTGAAGGTTCCGGGGATACCGTCGATGACGCTGATCGCCTTGTTGTCCATGCCGCCGATGTCGATGACGGTCGAAACGCCCTGCTGGTGGCCGGCGAGGTAGACGGCGCCCTTCGAGTTCACCGTCAGTTCCTCCTGGACGAGATCGGCCCCGAGATGCTTCCCGATCAGGAACCGACCGTAGCCGGTGGTCCCAATTGCCTGGATATCCTCACGGGTAAGCCCCGCCATATCGAGTGCCTGGGCGACCGCGCCGTCGGCGCTCTTGATCACCTCGGTTGTCGGGAGCCAGCCGGTGCCGATGATCTGGTTATCCTTCATCACGACCGCCTTTGTGGTGCTCGACCCCGAGTCGACGCCCATCGTGATCCCGGTCTGCTCCTCGCGGGCAAGGAGCGCTCTTCTGCGTGCGATGGTGGTCAGGGCCTCCATCCTCGTGAGAAGAGTTCCGGAGGTCGTCCGCTCGGTGAAGGAGTAACTTACCACCGGCAGCTTCGAGTGTTCGGGGATATATCGCCTGAGTTCGTTCCTGACAATCGCCGCCTCGGCGCAGCGGAAGCAGGTGCCGATGAAGACCCCGTCCGCCTCCACCTTCCCTTCCACCAGAGCCATTCCCCGGGCGATCATCAGTTTTAAGTCGGCGCTTCTGACATCCAGCCCGAACGCCTTGACCGCCCGCTCGACGTCGGCAAGGGCGATGTCGGGGAAGAACATCTCCGCACCCACCGACTCGGCGGCATCGTTGATCTCCTTCTGGACGCCGCTGTACTCCGCGCCACAGGTGAGCTGGGCAATCCGGACCTTCCGGCTCACGCTTCACCTCCGTTGGGGAGACCGGCGAGGAACTTTTTGATGGCGGCGACGAACTGTATGCCCTCCTCCTCGTTCGTGGGATATTTCAGTTCCAGGATCGGCATGCCCTTCTGGCGCAGGGAGAAGAGGATCAACTCGTCGGTGCGGGCGCATCCCATGCACCCGAACGCAAGGTCGGCGTCGGTGACGATCACCGCAGCCTCGGCCTCCTCGATGAGAGGCCCATAGATCGCCATCCGCCCCCGGACACCGGACGGCACCTCGACGGCAGCGTACTTCAGGCCGCGTTTCGGCTCTTCGGGGGTGATCTGCAGGGGCGGGGAGTCGACCCCGGCGGTCTGTATCCGCTCCCGGATACCGAGGGCTGCACCGAGCGGCTTATGGCCGAACCGGGCCACCAGGTCGGAGAGTATGAGGCTCGTTGCAGGATAGATAAACACCTTTGCCATTCTATTCAGGGCTCCTCTGTCTCTATAATTTCTTGTAATCGCTTGATATCAAACACGGGTTTCTTCTCGCGTACGGGAACTGTCTCCGGCACCTCCGCCTCCTCTCCCCGTCGGTCGAGTTCCTCAAGGCCGTGGGTGATGTAGCGGAGGATGCGGAACTCCCGCTCGTGGCCGAGGTAGCCCGGCCTCGCGCCGCCGAGGTTCGCCCGGCACCGCCGCGGATCCCCGGGCGGGAACCCCCGGTCCTTGACGAAGATGTGGGTGGGGTCGAAGGCGCGGATCTCTTCGATGAGGCGGTCGACGGACTCCGGTTCGCCCGTCACCTGCAGCCCGAAGCACGTCTCCTTGATCAGGACGCCCTCGGACGCCTCGTATGCCCTGAGCGCGAGCTCGCCCGGGGTCATGGACGGGGACTCGACGAAGACGTACTTGGTCACCGTGCCCACGTAGTCAGGTGTGTATTCGGCCATCATTTAACCTCCTTCACGTATACTGTCGCTCCTTCACGCATTCCGGCAAGGTTCCCCATATTGAGCACCTTCCCGATGATGTTCGTGCCCGTGAACGGCTCGGAGGTCGGGCCGAACTCGGCGTTTGGTTTCGTGCGAACGCCGACCATGCCGGTGCCCCGTCGCGAGTCGTTGGTCATCGCGAGGGTGAATGCCGGCGTCTCGCCTGTAGGAACATTCTCGGGGATGATCCCGACATTCTTGGCGATCTTCGGCTTGAAGAGGAAGACGTCCTCGAACATGAAGACAAGCGGCATCTTCCCGACGGCGTGGTGTTTGAGCCCGGTCGCCTCACGGAGGATCGCGACCGACCGGGGGGCGGCCGCCTCGTCGAGGGTGATGCTGATAACGTGGTCCGGGGACTCCGTTGCAACCTCGACGGCCTTCGCAGCCAGCACCTCGAGCGTCGTTCCCGGCATCTGGCCAATCACCACGCGGTCTTCCCCGGCTGTATCGGCGGTGAGCGCGATACCGCGACGGGCGGCGACCGCCTCTGCCTCGGCGAGCGAAAGACCGACCAGATCGAACTGTTCCGGTTCGGCCCGGATCGCAAGGATGTCGCCCTCGCCGGCAAACCGGACCAGCTCGATGCCGTGGACAACCTTGCCTACGACGGTGTGTGCCGGGCTTGCCGATACGCCCTGCGTATAGATGTAAACTGCTCCCGAGGATTTCCCGGCAGTCCTGACGGTAATGGTCCCTTCAAGCCTCGGACCGGAGAACTCCATCGGAACCTTCGTCGGGACCAGATGCGTATCGGCGATGTAGGTGCTGCCCGAACGGTCCACCGGGAATCTGCCGCTCTGCACGGAGAGGAGAAAGTGCTCGACGCTCCGTGCAGTCTCGGTATCGACCTCGCCTGCCTCGAAGCCCAGCACTTCCGCTTCGACGTAGGAGATGATCTGCATCCCGTCTTCGAGCGGGAACTCCGCATCGTAGGTGACGATCGCATGCGACCGGTCGGCACGCTGGAATATCCGCTCGACCTCGATGACCCGGTCACCGTCGCCGATGCGGTCGAGCAGCCCCCGGCCGGTGACGACCCTGCCGATAACGCCGCCGTCTGCCGGGGCGCCGTAGTCGGCGGTATGCCGCATGCGTGCGAAGATCAGGTAGGATTGGGACGGGTCGTAGCCTCCGCACCCGAGGATCACATCGCCACGCTCGTACCGGCCCGGTTGCCGTGCCGGCCGGACGCCGGACGCAAACGGCCCAAAGGCGGCGGCGTAGCGGTCCTGCCAGTGGAGGCGGAGCTGTTCGGCAAGCCCGGGCAAAAAGAGGCGGGAGACCATCCCCGGGTCGGCCATCTCGACGACCATATCGCCCGCAGAGGTGAGGAACCTGACTTCCTGCGACTCCGCCGCATCCTCCTCGAGTGCCGGCCGGATGACAGCGACGCTGCATCGCACGTCCCGCTCCGGGAGGAGATCCCCGAGCCGGGAACCCGCCGGGACTTCTCTACGTTCTCCGTCCAGGTGGATCTCCATCTTTTCACACCTCAGGGGGCGCCGGCCCCCATCACCTGTCGTTCTTCCTCGGTGAGGTGAGCGAGCACCTCCTCGGTCGGGCCCATCTGGATGATCTTGCCCCCCCGCATGAGGGCCACGCGATCGCAGATATCTCTCACAAACTCCATATCGTGCGAGACCACGATAAACGTCTCGTCCATCTCTTCGCGGGCATGGAGGATCGAGTGTTTCACGTCGACCTTCGTGATCGGGTCCATCGTTCCGGTCGGTTCATCGAGAACGACCAGCAGAGGCTCGCGAATGAGGACCTGAGCCAGCGCCACCCGGTGCTTCTCGCCTTCAGAGAGCTGACCCGGATAGCGCTCCAGGATCTCCCGGCTCTTCTCGGGCGTAAACCCGGCCATCCCGAGGGTGATGATCGCCTTCCTCATCGCAAGTTCCTTGGGGAACTCGAGGCCGATGGCATCGGTGAGGTTGTCGAGCACCGTCCTGTGCGGGTAGAGGTCATACTCCTGGTGGAGAAGGCCTATGTAGCCCTTTGCCCGGCCACGGTTTTCGATGCCGGGTTTCGTCATATCGATCCAGTCGTCCCCGATCCGGATATTCATCTCGCCGCTGGTGGGCTCCAGGATACCGGATATGATCCGGGAGAGGGTCGTCTTCCCCGCACCGCTCTTGCCGATGATCCCGAAGATCTCCTTCTCGCCGACATCATACGAGACACCGTTGACCGCCCTGACGACGCCCCGGTCGACCGAGAGGTAACGCTTGACCACGTCCCGGGCGATCAGGATCTTCTCGCCGACCTCCCCGGCCTCGTGCTGCTCGATATCGCTGTAGTTCTCCATGAACCTGTGGATGACTTGCTCCGGGGCCCCGATCTCCTTGATCTCCCCGTCTTCAAGGAGGATTGCCCTATCCACGACATCCTCGATGACGTTTGAGAAGTGCGACGTGATCACCATCGCCATATCGTTCTGCTGCGCGCTCTCGATGAGCATCCGGTGAACGAGCGTCGCGGTCTCCGGGTCGAGCGTCCCGGTCGGCTCGTCCGCAAAGAGCATGAACGGGTTCTTCGCGAGCTGTCGGGCGAGCACCACCCGCTGCTTCTCGCCGCCGGAGAGGTCCCGGGCGATGTGCATCATCCGGTGAGAGAGCCGGACCTGGTCGATGAGGTCGGCGGCCCTGCTGACCGCCTTCTCGGCCGGATAGCCGATGTCGTCGAGTGCCCGCAGGATGTTCTCGATCACCCGGTCATCACCGTAGAGGGCGAACGTCCGCTGGAACATGATGGCGGTCCTTCGCATGATCCGCCGTTTCATCATCGCGCTCTCTTCGGCCCAGAGATCGACATCCACCGGCTTGAGTTCGCCCCCACAGGCAGGACACGGTTTCCCTGCCTCACCCGGGACGCCGATGTACTCGCACTTCTCACATGCGACGACATGATAGATGATCGCACCGCGTGTCGGGGGCTGGTCCACACCCCGCATAAGGTGCATAAGAACGGTCTTACCGGCCCCGCTTCTTCCGATAATACCGACAGTCTCTCCCTCTGCTACTTCGAAATGTATATTTTTGAGTACAACGCATCCATTGAACTCCATGCAGAGGTCCTTTACTGTAATGAGTGGGGTCATCTTGAGCTCCTCGTTAAACTAATTTTCTCGTGGTATCATATTAGGGTTTATATTGTTGCACTTTTCCCGGACTCCGCGGTATCCGTGAGGAGTTCCGCCACAATACCGGGCACCTCGCTGACATTCCGGATCACCCGATCCGCGGTGGTATAGAGTATATCAGGCTTGAGATCAGACTGCTGTTCGGTGAGTACCGAAAGATCGGCCTTCTGGAAGGCGTTTAAGTCGTTGATGGCATCTCCAACCATAACAACTTTATCGTACTGCTCTTTGAGGTCTTCCACGAGCCGGGCCTTCATCGAGGGCGTGGCGACGCCGTAGACCCTTTCCCGGGGGATGCCGAGGTAATCCCCCATCCGTTCGAGCTTCGCCACGCGGTCTCCCGACGCTATGTATGCGGGGACGCCCATCCGGTGCAGCTCGCTGATGGCCTCTCTCGCACCGTCAAACGGCCTCCCCCCGGTCGTCACCGTGAACTCGATGCGGGCGAGGTCCATGTTCAGGATCACGCCGCTGTTCATGGTGACGATCGACTCTCTCTTGCAACAGCTCCAGACCTGCCGGATACAGGCCTGCATATCACCAATACGGGCATGCCTGTCGTTGTAGAGGATCTCTGCGACCTCCTCGGCGGGGATGATCCGCCGCGAACAGGCCACCCCGAAGCCTATCGACCGCTCCAGGAAGAACTCCGAGAGAAGCTGGTCCTCCGGCGCCTCGATAACGTCCCGCGAATGGAGGTGAAGGACGACGAGCACTCTCGCCTCGGCCCCGAAGGTGATGGTGGTGGTCTCGACCTCGGTCAGCATCTCATCGTGGAGGAGATCGCGTGCTACACGGTAGGTCCGGAGAAGTGTGCCTGCACTATCGAAAACAACGGCTACCGACATTTATTCTCACGTCAATAAATCTATGTAGTGGTCGTCTGAATGAATGACTATGGTACTGAGTGAGACGGCAGCAAGCATAAAGAATATGGAGATCCGGGGCGCCGGCAGGATCGCACGGGCGGCGGTGGAAGCACTGGCCGATTATGCCAAAAATCTCGATGCAACCGACCCCGAGACCTTCAAGCGGGAGATGCAGAGGGCGGCCGACACCCTCACCGCCACCCGCCCGACCGCCGTCTCGCTCCCAAACGCGGTGCGGTACGTGATGCGGGCTCTCGACTCATTCGAGTCCGTGGAGGCTGCACGGGACGCGGTTCTTGCCCGGGCAGCGGAGTTCGTCGACCACTCGGAGCACGCGGTCGAGCGGATAGCGGAGATCGGGGCACGGCACATCTCCGACGGCGACGTCCTCCTCACCCACTGCAACTCCGAGGCGGCGCTCGGCTGCATCCTCGAAGCACACCGGCAGGGCAAGGAGATCGAGGTCTACGCGACGGAGGTCCGGCCCCGGGGCCAGGGGCTCGTCACCATCAGGACCTTAAACGACGCCGGGATCCGCACAAACTATATCGTCGACTCGGCGGTCCGCTACTTCATCAACGACGTCGACCTCGTCATCGTCGGCGCCGACGCCATCGCGGTGAACGGCGCGGTGGTCAACAAGATCGGGACCGCCCAGATCGCTCATGCCGCGAGCGAGGCACGGACAAACGTCATCGTGGCGGCCGAGACCTACAAGTTTGCGCCGAGGACCATCCTCGGGGAACTGATCGAGATCGAGGAGCGGGACCCCGCCGAGGTGCTGCCCCGGGCGGAGGCGGAGAAACTTCCCTTCGTACGGGTCAGGAACCCGGCCTTCGACGTGACGCCCGCGGAGTACATCGACCTGATCGTCACCGAGCAGGGGGCGATCCCGCCGGGGCTCGCGTTCACGGTGATCCGGGACTACCTGGGATGGAAGGTTGAGGAGCTGCGGTGATATGGCGTTCGACGAAGGGAATGCTCCCGGAGATCGAGTGGTCGCTTGAGGATCTCAGGGCGGGGAGGATCTATACCTTGACCTCGCCGGGTCGTCCTCTTGTATCGCTGCCAGTCCTACCGAATGCTCGTCGCAGAGATCCGAAATGCTCCCTCACCCGCCTCCTCCGCAACGAAAGAAACGGATAAGGTCTTTGTACCGGCCCGGTCCAGGGCAACGGATTCGCTGTACGGCCTGCCCGCGGCATCCCGGACAGTCAGCGTGAACGAGGCACGGGCGGGATCAAAGGGCCCATAGTTCCGGTTGGCGCAGGTCACCGTAAACGTGTTCCTGCCGAGCCCGGCCACGACATCCGTGCCGGAAGAGGCGACCGTCTCGTTGAGGTCCGAGTCGATCCAGGCCCGCCCCAGAGGATGGATGCCAGCGGTGACGTCCTCGCAAAAGACGATACACCCGCTTGCGGCGTCTATAACGTGCACCTCTCCGTCCGGCCAGAACAGGGTAACTACCATACAGACCACTGCGATGAGAAGAACTGCCAAGGAACCACGACGCCAATCGAGGTTCCCGGCCCCCGTGGGATACCGCATGCGGTATCACCGACGGAGACTTCGCTGTTCTTCCTTATACCAATTCTCGGACAAACACCGATTCATTCGTGCACCCAGAGGTACCTGGCCCGGGGAAAAAACCTGGCTCATACAGTACCGGAGCGCGGTGCTTCAGCGTCTGAACTGGATATCTGTTGCAGGCTGAGGACGTCTACGGGCTTGCCACACGTGCGCGTATCCAGGGTGGGGTCATTCCCTGCCGTCACCGGATATCCGTCCGCATGAACTTCACATACGCAACTGCAAAAAATACGGTTGGTAGAAGCAGGAGTGCAACAACATTTGCCCAGATTCTGCCGAGAATCTCGTCCAGACCGGGCTGTGTCTCCGGTGGCCCCTCGGTGAACGAGTAGGGATTGTTGTCCATGGTCATGGCGATCTTCGGGTTGGTGACAGCCGTTGCAGCCTTCTGATAATTGACGTTCGGGGAGAGCAGACAGGATGTCGCTATACCGCCGCGTGCCGACGGGGTCTGTCGACACTGTCACCCGTATGTCCCATCCCAGGTGGCAGGGACCGGGTTGTCCCGACAACCCGGCATATTACCGGAGAATACCTGATTGTTGTCATTTTTCATCCCAAATCCGATTGTTACCGCAGGTCGAGCCGCATGAACCGCACGTAAGCGACGGCGAGAAAGATCGCCGGGAACGCAACGAGGCCGACGATATTCTGCCAGAATTGGCCCAGCGCCTCCGCCAGGTCCGGTGTTTCCGTAAGGGACCCGGTCGTCGCGTTCCCGCCGTGGTGGGGATCGACCAGCATCCCTGTTATCGTCTCATAGTTGCCGTTGGGGCTGAGGGCCATAACCGAATTTTTGACCCAGTTATACGTCGCGTAGTAGTCGCTCCGCTCCTCCAGGTACCGCTGGATCTCGTCAGGCAGGGTGTCATCGAGGGGCCATTCAGGCAGAGAACCGGCGGCTGAGCCGGCCGCATATGATGCGGCATAGGGCACAACCGTCGAGAAGAGGATGAAGACCGCCATCGCCCAGGCAAGCGCCCGGCCGCCGTCTTCGCTGAACGCGGAGAACGCGATGGCAACGCCGAAGTACGCGAGCAGGTAGAGGGCCGTGGCGCCCCAGCAGAGCATCACGATCACTGTATCGTAAGGCGTAACAGTGAGCCCGGCGACGAGCACCGCACCCAGCGCCAGGAGGTACGGCACGACGGATGCGAGCACCAGCACGGCGGTGCCGCCCACGACCTTGCCGGTGATGACTTCGTCGCGATAGACCGGCCGGGAAAGGAGCATCCGAAGCGACCGGGTCGAACGCTCCCCGGAGATGAGGTCAAAGCCTGTGGCGATCGCGAGAACCGGCCCGAAGAGGAGGAGCTGATCCCCCACGCTCAGGAAGATCCACAGCACCGACGGGAGGACAAAGGAGGAAGAGGTAGTGAGCGGTGATGTCGACACGGTATCGACGTTCCCCGCCCTCTCCAGAAGAAACTCATACCACTGCAGCGCACTCGCGTAACTGGCAAGACCGCGCTCCAGGGCAAGGAAGGTCAGGATGCCGAAGAGCGCGAGCACCAGAAGGAACGTCCGGTCGGTGAGGTGGTCGGCGAACTCCTTTCGTGCGATGATCGCCACACGGGAGAGGTCGATCTTCATTGGCACATCACCGGACATCCATCCTCTGGAACGCCATATAGGCGAGCATAAAGAGCACGAGCGGTGCCATGAAGAGCACCAGCGTGTTCTGCCAGAACCGTGCGAGGGCGTCCGCCGGGCGTGCCGTCCCGTCGTCGGGGAGGAGGACTACGGAACCCTCAATGAACGAATAGGTGATAAGCCGCGGTTCAAGAGCACTCTTTGCAACCAGTTCGTAGTTCCACTGCGGTGAGAAGACCGTCGCGACGCTGTTCACCAGTGCGAGCCGTGTCTGGTAGTCTTCCCGTTCGGAGGGGCTCGCGCCCAGAGGGTGGGCACCAGCAACGACATCCTTCGCAACCGCGCCCGTGGTCGGGACGAGGGCGGAAAAGATGAAGAACGCGATCAGCGCGTACAAAAATGCCTTTCCGGTCCGGGGCACCACCGTCGAGATCGCCAGGGCGAGACAGAAGTAGAACGCCAGAAACGCAACCGTTGCGATCCCGAAGAGAGAGATCGAGACCAGGTCGTCCGGGCCGGGCACGATCCCTTCGATGAGAAGGACTGCCAGCGAAACGGCAAGCCCCGCGGCAATGAGCGCCGTCAGGGCGAGAAGGCCACCCAGCGCCTTGCCGGTGACGATCTCGTCCCGGAAGATCGGCCGGACGAGGAGCAACTTGAGCGAACCGGTCTGCCGCTCCCGCGAGACGAGATCGAACCCCATGGCGATCGCAAGGATTGCCCCGACGGTAGAGAGTCCTCCAGGGAGGCGGGCGTAAACGTCCGCGGCTTTCGGAAGACTGCTACCGAACTCTTCGACACCCCATGGGGTGACGACGGGACCGGCAGCATACGCCGCCTGAGTCGCCTGGTATCCGGTAAGACCCTGCTGGAAAGGGAGGATGCAGACCACGACGAGCAGGACCGCAAAGACGAGGAACGTCCGGCTCGTCAGGTGGTCGGTAAGTTCCTTGCCGGCCACCGTTAAGAGACCACTTCCGACCGGTTTGCTGCTCAGGGGTATGTACAGAGGGTTGTCAGTGCTCATATTCTCACGCTACGGGTGCCGGGAACACGGTATACTGGAGCGTTGACCGGAGTCACGAGATCCACGTGCAGTTCAAGACGCTTCCCGGGTCTCCGTGGCGATCTCGGGGATATACGATGGATATGTTTCATAAGCGGCAGAAACCATGCACGACTTGTTGATCTGAACGACGATCATCGAGGTGGTCATGCGATCGTCGGGGTTTGGGTCCCGGGGATGGAAGACGATCTGGGTGAACTTCACACCTCTCTCGCTGTAAGAGCCTTTTGAGAACGCGATCGTATCGATGCTCTTGTTGTCCAGCAGCCCGACGACCTCTGGGTCGTGAAGCGCTATAGTTAATGCCTCAAGGGATGTTATTTCAGTGGGACATTTACCTGCTATCCCTGCTTCGTAGGGCTCACTCTGTATTGGAATCAGGTATCCAACCCCAACTCCCACAAAAAAGGTTAGAATTAGGAGACCAGCCATCAGCTTACTCATACGATCCATGACCTAACCTGATACGCCTGTGACCACCAAGGAACAGCAAAATCCAACTCTGGCGTTCCTGCAGAACAACCTACAAGGTGAGAAACTGTACTATCCTGAAGGTTGCTGTTCCACCATAACGTATTGGAACTGTAACTGGTATACAGATATGAGCTGCAAAAGTATGCCTCGGATACAGGAGTAAAAGAATTACCATTTAAGGCAAAGTATTCATGGTTTTCATCTACATCCCCAAAACAAAAAGGCACATGTCCTGTTCTAATGACTGTACCCTGCCACAGTAGCATGTAGGGGTATCCCTCAGACGCTTGTGATGTGCTGATGTAGATTTCAAAGCCGTAATCACTCGATCCGCTTGTAAACGTTTGATGAGCGATATACTGCTCCCCTTCCGGTGCCGTACTATCGTACGTGAACACAACATATTCAGAAGGATCGCCTCCAACTGCTGGGGACTGCTTTGTCACACCTACCTCAATCCAAGTAGGGGTTCCACTGAGTTCCTTACCAATGTGAGATGTCAAATAATGATATGCCGTTCCACTGGAAGATACTTCCAAGTTCCCAGGATGGTTGTAACCGCTGATCCCATTATAGTGATGCTCATTAATTCTAATGCCCGAGTCTGCCTGTGCCTGCGTAGATCGTAAGGAGACATCTACGTTGTTATCCATTGTAACAGATCGATATTTATGCAACTGACTAAGTCTTTCTGAGATTTCTTTACTCTTCTCTTCGTCCATGCCATCAAGATACGTTACCGCGGGCATCGTTTCGATCATTTGAGAAATTTCTTTGTCACTTAACCTGTTTCCCATACAGTCAAAGAGATAGGGATTTCTCGCCAATTCTACATTCTTGCCCACCAGATTGCCTTCAGAGGACCAAACAGCATCCAGGTTGTTCTCATCCGCACTCACCGCCGGCACGAAGATCGCACCGACGAACAGCAGCGCCACGATGAGGGCGCTGATTCCGGAAAGGGATTTCCTTTTCATGGTTCCACTCCTCCTTTATGCATACCCGGGACGACCACGGAGCCGCAACGGCTATCCCCGATGGCAGCCAACAGCCCTATTGCCCTCCGGGCACGCTGTGGGGTCCGGGACACGACGCCAATCGAGTTCCCCGGTCCCCGCAGGATACCGTTCCGGCATCCACGCTGTTTTGTCAGGGGACGGGGTTTGATATAGTTTACGGCCACTGCAGCTACGGATCGCGCGACATGTAGCTTCGGTGGCCGTAAAAGACATATAGACGTTTTAGAAACTCCTCTACGATGCTCTATGAAGCTCGACAGATTCGCAACAATTATCATGATCATCGCGGCGCTGCTGGTCCCGGCCGTTGGAGCGCAGGAGACAGGGAGTCACACCTACATCGTAACCCCGGCCGGGGACACGATGCCCGAAGACAACCCGCTGTTCATGCCTATGAACATCGGCAGCATTGCGCAGGGCGAGACGGACTGGTACTCGACCAATGTTGCCGCAGGCAAAACGGAACTCATCGTCGACCTGAACTGGAGCGACTCGTCCGACTCGCTTAGATTGACAATTTACGCACCGGATTCCGTAATCGGGCCGTATTATGATGCATACGATGGCGTGAACGGAAGGATATACGTCCGTATACGGGATTCAAACGGTCTGTACCCCGGGACATGGCAGTTTGCGGTCTACGGGGACGACGTGGCCGGGACCGAGGACTACACGATCACCTGGCGGTGAATATCGAAACGTTGAACACCTCTTCCGGCGACGATCCGGTATGGTGCGGTGGAGCCGGATCTTTTCCATTCTTCTCGCTGCCGTGGCCCTCGCAGGCCTTGCACTCCCGGGCACGGCAACCGCCGGTTACACGGTCGAACCGGTGACGGAGGAGTACCCCGGCGAGATGCACGATTTCGAGGAGAACACATTCTGGGACCTACCGCCCCGGGTGATGCTCCTCAACTTCATGCTCCTGGTTCTCCCCGCATGCTTCTTCCCCGGCGAACTCCTCTACATTCTCAGCGTCCTCCTGCCATTCGGGTTCCGGCAGGTGACGAGGCGCACTGTCCTCGACGACGACTTCCGACTCGACCTCTACCGGCAGATCGCCGCCAACCCGGGTGTCGGTACCGGGGAACTCAGTGAGTCGACGGGCGCGTCAAGGGGGCGGCTCCGGTACCACCTAGATATGCTCATCAGGGAGGGCAAGGTGGCCGCCGTGGACTACCGGAGCCGTACCGGCCTCTTTGCGCGGAACCAGAGGCATACCGACCTCGAACAGCGCATTCTCATCAGCCTGCGGGAAGAACCCTCCCGAGCGGTGCTCAGGTGTCTCCTCGGATCTCCCGATATGATCCGGAACGACGTCGCAGAACGGCTCGGGCTCTCCGGTCCTACGATCTCCCGGCACATGCAGGAGTTCGAGGCAGAAGGGATCGTCACCGCAGAGAGGGACGGGCGGTTTGTCCGCTACAGGCTCTCCGGGGGCGCACGGGAATTTCTCAACCGGTATACGGGAGACCTCCCCGTTTCCAGGCATCCCGGCACGGGGAGTTATCCTACCGCAAAGGGCCACGAGGTCCTATCAGGTTAGGTCCCGGCGACAAGGTGTTTGCCCTCCGTCGTTCGGCACCTTCTTGTTACCGGGATCGTTTATAGTTAAATCCGAACATCTATCCGGAGTCAGGGCGCTCAGCGCACGGTTCCATCCGGATCATGTGCTACTGCCGGGGAGGATGTCGCCCGGTCTCCTCGATAGAAACAATGTATACAGTTCTTGATACACGGGCAGAGGAGATGGGGATTGAGGATATCCCGGTGAAGTTCACGGTATTTACCTCTCCGCCGGAGCTGGTCCTGGGTCCTCGAACGGAACCATAAGGATGCACCGCTCCTCTGCCGGACCGCATCCCCACGAACCACCACCGTTTATCACCCGCCGCTCCCAATACCTACACTAGCGAGGCTACACTATGGAGATGGAGATCGGATTTACCAAACTGCAGGGAAACGGCAACGACTTTATTCTGATTGACGAATTCGAACAGGAAGCCATCCCCGAGGAGATGAAGGGGGCGTTTGCGGCGCTCTACTGCGACCGCAGGTTCGGCATCGGCGCCGACGGCATCCTCTTCCTCCAGGCATCCGATGCGGCCGATATCCGGATGCGGCTCTTCCAGCCCGACGAGAGCGAGGCCGCGATGTGCGGGAACGGCATCCGGTGCCTCGCGAAGTACGCCCTTGACGCCGGCTACGTCAAAGAGTCCTGCTCGGTCGAGACCGGGGCCGGGATCGTGGCGGTGACGATGGGCTACGCGGACGACGAGTTCTCCGCAACGATCACGATGCCGGCGCCGAAATTCGAGCGGAGCGCCATCCCCGCCGCCGGGAACGGCGAATACAAAGAGGAGATCCGCAACTTCACCGTCTATGCCGTAAACACCGGCGTTCCTCACGCCGTCGTCTTCGTCAAAGAAATAGGCGCCGTCGACATCGCCACCGCCGGCCCCGCGATACGGAACCACCCCTCCTTCCTTGAGGGTGCGAACGTCAACTTCGTCGAGACCGCCGGTGATGTGCTCCGGATCCGGACGTTCGAGCGCGGTGTCGAGGCCGAGACCGAGAGCTGCGGCACCGGCGCCACCGCGGCGGCAGCGGTCGCCCGCCACCTCGGCAACGCCGGGGAGACAGTAAGAGTCGAGACAAAAGGCGGGCCGCTCGTCATCCGCTTCGGCGAGGACGTCACCATGGAAGGCCCCGCCGAAACAGTCTTTGAGGGCACTATACTTTTCTGATCCCGTCCTCGGTGATCAGAAAATCAAACGTGAGCCCTTCCGGCCGGGACCGGTGCTTCCTGAGCATGGCCCGCCGGACGCTATCCTTCTTTTCGAGCCTCACGATGGCCTTGGAGAGGTGCTCGAGCGCCGTCCCCCCGAGGCCGGAGACCCGTTCGCGTTCGATATCCATGAAGATCTGGTTGGTGATCAGGACCGGGATGTCGTACTTCTTCGCAAGCCCGAGGAGTTTTATCATGTGGTGCAGGAGTTTCCGCAACGCCTCCCGCCCGAGATCGAGTTCCGTCCGGTAGAGGGCGGTGGCCGAGTCCATCACCAGCAGTCCGATGGGGGCACGGTCGCTCGCCTTGAGCAACCCTTCCGTATCGGCGATCATCGTCCCCTGCTGGGCGAAGTCGAGCGGTTCGAAGAGGTAGAGCCGGTCTGCGAACTCTGCGGCGTCCGCCCCGGCGATCTGCGTAAACCGCTCCACCGAGAACCCCTCGGTGTCGATGTAGACGACCGAGTTCCCGGCCCGGAGAGAGGCCACCGCGGCCATCAGGCAGAAGGTGCTCTTGCCGCTCGCGGACTCGCCGTAGATCTGGGTGATCGTCCGCCGCTCGAGCCCGCCCCCGAGCAGGTCGTCGAGGGCCTGGCTCCCCGTGCTGACCCGGTCCGGCTTCATGGTGCGAGCACACCCCGCTCGACGAAGACGCGGCGTGCAGCCGCTTCGACGGCGCCGGCGACCTCACGGAACGGCACCCCGGTCTCCCGGGCACACGCCGCCGCCTGCTCGTACTCCGCCTTGAAGGAGGTGATCTTCTTCCCCGACCAGCCGCACTTCACGTCGATCATCCACTCCCGGCCACGTATGGCCACCGTGACCGCTTCAACCGTCCGTTCGGCGACCGACCGGTGAACCATCGGTATGCACCGTATCCCGAGCGTCCCGAGCTCCCGGGCCATCACGCCCACGAGGCTGTCGGTCGCATCGGGGCGGCATACCACCCGGACGAGGTGCCCGCTCCGCCCTTTCTTCATCACGAGAGGAATGGCGCTTGCGTCCCGTGCCCCCTCCTCCATCAGGCAGCCGATCGTGTAGGCGAGGGCCTCCCCGGTGACGTCGTCGACGTTCGTCTCGAGGATATCGACCCGATCCCCGGTGGCCTCCTCCGCCGTCGCGACGAGCATCGACCGGAGGACGTTGGGTCTTCCCGCCGGGTTCCTGCTCCCGGCCCCGTAGCCGACCGCCCGGATGGTGCGAGAGCCGAGGTCTTCGGACCGGACCGTGGAGAACTCGGCGAGGAGTGCGGCTCCCGTCGGGGTGCAGAGTTCCCGCTCCTCGTTGCCGGAGACGGTCTGCAGGTCTGATGCGGAGAGGATCGCCACCGTCGCCGGGGCGGGGATGGGGAAGGTCCCGTGAGCCCCGATCGCAAAGCCACGGCCGAGGGCGACCGGGAGGACGGCCACGCCGTCGACGCCGAGGGAGTACAGGGCGGTGCAGGCCCCGACGACGTCGGCGACGGCGTCGTCCGCACCCACCTCGTGGAAATGCGCTCCGGGCCCGTGGATGGCCTCCTCGGCCCGGTGTATCCGGAGAAAGACCCGCCGTGCCATATCCCGTGCGGGAACGGGGGCGTCGCTCCCGGCCACCCGGTCGAGCACCTCGTCAAGAGTGCGGTGATCCACCGGGGCATGCGTTTTCACCTGGACCGCACGAATACCGGAGCGGTCTACCCGTTCTATTGTCGGTTCGCCGACGACGGAACGCATGGCTGCCCTGACAGGTTCTTCATCGGCTCCCAGATCGAGCAGAGTTCCGATGATCATGTCGCCTGCGGCTCCGTTGAACGGGTCGAAGAGAAGTATGTTCATGCGTCTCCAGTACTTATAAATCCCCGAAATATAAGAACTAGAGGTAATGCCCGAGATATACTTGAAGGTAGATAGCGCTTATCCGGAGGATCAGGGGGCGGGCAAGGCACGGCTTGACCCTGATACCATGCTGCAGCTTCGGCTCAACCCCGGAGACCTCGTCGCTATCGAAGGGAAGCGTCGGACCGTGGCCAAGGTCTGGCGTGCCATGGTGAACGACTGGCACCAGGGTAAGGTCCGGATCGATAATTTCACCCGGCTCAACACCGGTGCCAGCATAGGGGACCGGGTGAAGATAAGGACGCTGGATGCGGAGGACGAGGCGAAACGGGTGGTGCTCGCGCCTCCCGAGGATCTCCCCAAGCAGCTCCCCATCAACTACGGCAGCATCGTCAACAAACTGATCGACTTTCCGGTCGTGAAGAACGATTCCGTGCCGATCCAGGCAGGGCTCCCGTTCATGCAGCCCCAGCTGGTCGCGTTCAAAGCCGTGGTGGTCGAGCCGGAGACCGCCGTGATCATCACCAAGAACACGAAGATCGAGTTCTCCGAGAAGCCTGCGGCCGGGTTTGAGGGCGTAAAGAGGATCAGCTACGAGGACATCGGCGGCCTGAAAGGCGAGCTGCAGCGTGTCCGCGAGACGATCGAACTGCCCATGCGCCACCCGGAGATCTTTAGGAAGCTCGGTATCGAGCCGCCGAAGGGTGTCCTCCTCTACGGTCCGCCGGGGACCGGAAAGACCCTGATCGCAAAGGCGGTCGCAAGCGAGAGCGGAGCGCATTTCATCTCCATAGCAGGGCCGGAGGTGATCTCGAAGTACTACGGTGAGAGCGAGCAGCGGCTCCGTGAGGTCTTTGAGGACGCACGGCAGCACGCTCCCGCCATCATCTTCATCGACGAACTCGACTCCATCGCCCCCCGGCGCGAGGAGGTGACCGGGGAGGTCGAACGGCGCGTGGTGGCCCAGCTCCTCACCATGATGGACGGGCTTGAAGAGCGGGGACAGGTCGTGGTGATCGGGGCCACGAACCGGCTCGACGCCATCGACCCCGCCCTCCGGCGTCCGGGACGGTTCGACCGGGAGATCGAGATCGGGGTCCCGTCGGAGGACGACCGGACCCAGGTGCTCCATATCCACACCCGCGGTATGCCGCTTGCTGACGATGTCTCGATCGCCTCCATCGCCCAGCAGACCCACGGGTTTGTCGGGGCGGACCTCGCCGCCCTCGCACGTGAGGCGGCGATCAAGGCACTGCGGCGTTACCTCCCCGAGATCGACCTGGAGGCCGAGGAGATCCCGCCCGAGACCCTCGAGAAGATGGAAGTGCTCGGGCGGGACTTCCGCGACGCCCTCCGCGATGTGGGCCCGAGCGCCATGCGGGAGATCCTCCTCGAAGTGCCCCACACCTCCTGGGGAGACGTGGGGGGCCTCGAAGAGGCGAAGCAGGATATCCGCGAGGCGGTGGAGTATCCGCTCACCCAGCGGGAGCGGTTCGAGAACCTCGGTATCGAGCCGCCGAAGGGCGTCCTCCTCTACGGTCCGCCGGGGACCGGAAAGACCCTGATCGCAAAGGCGATTGCAAGCGAGAGCGGCGCGAACTTCGTGCCGGTCAAGGGCCCCCAGCTCCTCTCGAAGTGGGTGGGCGAAAGCGAGCGGGCGGTCCGCGAGATCTTCAAGAAAGCCCGGCAGGTGGCGCCGGCCATCATCTTCTTCGACGAACTGGATGCTCTCGCCCCCGCACGGGGCGGCGGCAGCGAGTCGCACGTGATCGAGAGCGTCTTAAACCAGATCCTCACCGAGATCGACGGTCTCGAGGAACTCCGGGGCGTGGTGGTGATGGGAGCGACGAACCGGCCGGATATGGTCGACCCGGCGCTGCTTCGGCCCGGGCGGTTCGACCGGCTCGTCTACATAGGCGAACCCGGGCGGGACGACCGGGAGAAGATCCTGGCTATCCACACCCGCTACATGCCGATCGAGGGCTCGACGATGGAAGACCTCGTGGAACTGACGGAGGGGCTCTCGGAGAACGAACTCGAAGACCTGGTCCTGGCCGTCGGGGCCAACCGCCAGGTGAGCATCGAGGACGTGAGGAGTCACCGCGCTGCAATTCCGCCGAGCGACGACGAGGGGCTCCGGCCCCACCTCCGGAGGAGGAAGCTCGTCGACCTCTTTATCCAGCAGAAGGTGACCCTCGACGACCCCGTTCGGGCCCAGCTCATCAGGAAGATAGCGACCGATGCCGAGGGGTTCGTCGGCTCGGACCTCGAGGCGTTCGGCCGGGAAGCGGCCATGCTTGCCATGCGGGAGGGAGCCTCCCTCGTAAATAAGTCGCACTTCGACCGGGCGCAGGAGAAGGTGCACGCGACGATGAACGAGCGGCTGCGGCAGTACTACGGGAAGGTGCAGCAGCACTTCAAGGGCGGCCTGCCCAAAGAAGTGCAGCCGCCGGAATACCAGTGAGCGGATTTTCCGGGGGAATACCCCGGAGGACTCTTTTTGTACGGCTGTTTGTCCCCATTCGGGAGTATTTCAGTCCATGTGCCTCCGTGAGGCACGACGGGCGAGGGCCTCGTCCCGGCACTCCCGGCTGCAATTTCAATCCACGTGCCTGCGTGAGGCACGACCATGTCCGGGAGAACGACCGGCGCGGATCCGCATTTCAATCCACGTGCCTGCGTGAGGCACGAC
>WOYI010088385.1_pt1 | contig 25732 bp, 21 predicted proteins | sample 6423411 | NCBI WGS metagenome assembly WOYI01 (sample SAMN13441803, study PRJNA592873) | oil field metagenome | biome: oil field; feature: oil-well bore; material: oil-contaminated soil; isolation source: oil-contaminated soil from oil-well borehole | place: Germany: Wietze | collected 2016-10-18 ... | reverse complement strand
GGAATGGGGGGCTATGCCGAAGGAGGGATTTGAACCCTCATGAGCCCAAAGCTCACTACGCCCTGAACGTAGCGCGTCTGCCAGTTCCGCCACTTCGGCGCAGGAGTCTATTTTATCCGAAATCGTGATATTGTCAACCTTTGAATTCGTATTTGAATTCGTATTTGAATTCGTATTAGTGCCTAACTACCCGCGAAAAGAGGATTCTTTATACTATAGGCTATTGCCCTAATCAGGTACAATAAACCCATGTTGCAAGTTGTCCATTCCAACCCTTAATCCAAAAAAGGAGAAACACTTGAAGAAGAGATTCCAAACCAAGATCTGGCTTGTCATCTATTTTCTGCTCGTATTCCTCCCCATAGTACTCCTGATGATCCTGCCCCGCCCGCAGGGACGTGAATTCCTGCGTGAGGTGTCGGTTGCATTGGGTTTTATGGGTATGGCCTTGTTGGGGCTTCAGACCATCCCAACATCCCGGCTGAAAATATTTGTCCAGCACTTCCCGATGGACACGCTCTATCAGTTCCATCACGGCCTTTCGATCTTCACCTTTCTGATCCTGCTGGCGCATCCGATCCTGCTTTTCATCAATAACCCGAGGACCCTCCAGCTGCTCAACCTGGTGACGGCGCCCTGGTGGGCCAAGGCGGGCGTGATCGCGATCCTGCTGATGATCATCCTCGTGGTGACTTCGGTCTGGCGGACAGCGCTGATTATTAAATATGACCTCTGGCGCTGGATCCATGATGGCTTGGCCTATCTGGCCATTGGCCTGGGGCTGTTTCATATGTTCAAGGTCAATTACTATATGTCGTTGACCTACCAAAAAGTGATCTGGCTGGCTCTGACAGGTCTCTGGCTGGCCATTCTGATCGCCATCCGCTTTGTCCGCCCGATTCGGATGAAACGCAGACCTTATGAGGTGGTCGAAGTGATCGAGGAGCGCGGCAGCAGCTGGTCCCTGATCCTCAAGCCCTCCGGGCATGCCGGATTGAATTTCGAGGCCGGGCAGTTTGCCTGGATCACGGATGAGTCGCCCTTTATTTTTCGGGAAAACCCCTTCTCCTTCTCCACCAGTTCAGAGGCGGAGGGGGATACCTTTGGCTTCACGATTAAGGAATTGGGGGATTTCACAGCCAAGGTCAAGGACTTCAAACCGGGGGATACCCTCTATGTGGACGGCCCCTATGGCAATTTCAGTATTGATGACCACCGGTTCAAAAACCTGATCTTCATCGCCGGCGGGATCGGGTCCGCCCCGGTGATGAGCATGCTGCGCACTCTGGCTGACCGTCAGGCTGAGAATGAGATCACTTTTTTCTTCGGCAACCCGACCTGGGACTCAGTGATTTACCGTGAGGAACTGGAAACGCTGAAAGCTAAACTTAATCTGAACCTGGTGCACGTCATCGAGCGGCCGGAAGAGGGCTGGCAGGGCGAGACCGGCTTCATCACTGTGGATGTCCTGCGGCGCCACCTGCCCGAGGACTATCAGGACTGCACTTATTTCTTATGCGGTCCCTTGCCGATGATCACGGCTGTGGAAAAAGCTCTGAGCGAACTGCAGATTTCACCGACGAACGTCCATTCAGAGCAATATGAGATGGCGTGAGAGGAGCGAAACATGGATATTCAACATCTGACTGAGCGCTGGTTCATTCTGGGGACCGTCGTGCTTTGCATTGTGCTTGCCCTGGTCTTTGCCGCCATTCAAACGGCTGGCTGAACGGCCTTTGGACTACCAATAAGCATTTAACAAAAAACAGGCTGCTGGATGATCAGCAGCCTGTTTCGCGTTCAGGTTGAATTTTTATTCGGGACGGATCAGCCCGGAGGTATCCAGGCTAACCACGCTGGCCAGGTCATTAATGGTGTCGTGCATGATCTGGATCAGATAAGACCCATTGTGCATATAGCCACCCGGATCTTTGACGACCAGGTGGTAGTTATAGGTTGCTTTCAGCAGCCGGGGCGACCAGTTGGCATAGCTGTTGCCAAAGGTCAATTCATCTTCGCCGCCTTGACCATCGCCGTTGGTATCCGCGAACCAATAGGGGAAGGTGGTGCTGCTGTAGATGATGGGAGCATCCAGAACCTCGCTGGCATACTGCTGGATGCCTTCGTAGAGCAAGTCGTGCAGGGTGTCCACTTCACCGGAAATGCCCTCGCTCTTATCGCCATCGCCATCGTAATCCGGGGATTCCATACGGATGCTGGAGAGATCCGCCAGGTCGCTGACTTGAGAGTGGCAGACAGCGCATTCCTGCGGGTCGATCTCCGTGGAGTGGGGATTGTGGCAATCGGTGCATTGCTGGTAGCTGTTGACGTGCTCGTAGAATCCGGCATAAGTCTGGCCGGGATATTCATACCCGACCTGCACCTCAGAGCCATACCGCACAGCGCCGCCGATCTTATAATGGACGTTGATGAAGCTAAGCTCTTCGCTGACTTCATCCTCCTGCAAGCCGGCAACGGCATTTTCCACATTCACCCTCGACATTGTCCCCTGGTGGCATTCCACACAGTTAGTGGACTGGCTGGGGACACTTAATTCCACGCCCGAGGGGAAGAGCGCCGTGGTTTTCGCCTGAGCAGCAGGGTTATGGCAGGTGTAGCAGGTGACGACGGAGCCGGTCTGAGCGTTGCTATCGACCACATTGACCGTTGTGCCATCCTGGCCCAGGTAGTCCAGATACCCATAAGCGCTGTGACACTTGGCACAATTTGCGGGGACTACAGATGGTTCATCTTCGTCCCAATGGACAAATGCTTCGGCAGTGAAATCTGAATGTCCTGAATCGAACCAGTTGTTACTGATTTCCTCCACTGTTTCAGGACGGGGTTCAGGGGGCAGGGCAACCTTGCCGATGAGAAGGACAGCGAGACCGCCCAGCAAAAAGAAAATCACTAGCAGGGGCCATACAAACTTCTTCATTATTTAACTCCTTAAACGCTAAACGCTGGTGATCATTCAACCTCATCTACAAGTTTACCTTAAAATAGTCTCCAATTCTTGAAAATTAGGTAGGAAATGATGTTTTCGGTATAATCAATGTGATATTTGTCAGCTCATTGGGATATGATGAAGACCTATAGATCTGCATTTTTATTGATTTTATTACTGGTAACAGCGTGCACAGGGAACCAAGACGCTCAGCTTTCTACCAGGACTCAGTCCGCGGAAGCTGCGCTTGCCGCGACGGAGACGGCCGAGCAGACCCAGCCCACCGCTGCGCCCACAAAAACGGCCAATTTTACGCCAACGCGCACGGCAACGAAAATCCCCCCGACGCCGACGATCACGCCGACGCCCTGGGCACTTTCCACCCCTTCGGCCAGCGGTCTGCTCGGTGGCATTGCTCCGGTGGAATATGTTGATGACCCCTGCACCTACCTGGCGAATAAGTGGGGTGAGGGTAAGGCGGAACCTGGCACGATTGTTGTACCTATTATGTTTCACAGTATCCTCGAACCCGGGAAGCAGCCTTTCAAGGCTGAGGATATCACCACAGAGTATTTTGAGTTTTTTATGGGTTATGCGAAACAAATGGGTTTTGAAACGGTCACAACCGCGGAATTGGTGGATTTCCTGGAAAACAACGCCCCCATTCCGAAGTATTCGATGATCCTGATCCTCGATGACAAGCGGCCGGATACCCCCCAGCTTTTCATGCCTTATCTGGAGGCGAACGATTGGACGCTGACCCTGGCGGTCAACATGGGTGAGACGTCTGTTGCATCTTATTGGGATAAGACGGAAGGTTATGTCGCCACGGGCAGGGTTGAAGTCCAGGCGCATGGTTATAACCATCTGTATATTCAGGACTATACTACCGCTGAGGTTATTGAAGAAGAAATCTACAAACCCATTGACGAGATTGAAACCCGCTTCGGAAACGCTCCTCAGGCCTTTATCTGGCCGGGCGGCAATTTCACGGCGGACGCTGTTCAGGTCGCTCGCGAGGCAGGATATGCGATCGGCTTCACGGTTTTTTCCCGCGGACCCTTGATGTACAACCGCATCCCCCTGGGCGAACCCGAGCAGGCCATGGGTGATCCGCTGATGGTTCTGCCCAGGGCCTGGTCTTCTGCGGCGGACGTGGCTTTGAACCAGGCGTTGCGGGTCAGCGGGACTGCGGAAGCCCAGGCTGAAGAAGTCCGCCAACAGGAAGAGCTTTATTATTCTCTCTATTGCAGCGCGGATGATGGTGAATAGAACAACGATGAAACGGCATTTGGGTGTTTTCCTGTTGATTCTGGTGCTCCTGAGCGGGTGCTATCAACCCGGCCCGGGCGCCAAGGTCTGGGTCGCTTCGAGCGGAGAGGGCGCATCCAATAGCGCTCAGGGACTTGAGGCCGGAGCGGCGGCTGAAACGCCGGACCCCTCAGGATGGGGTGGGGCGGCCAACGCCCTCCAGACTCCGACCCCCAATGCGCCGATCACCCTGCCGACCTTGCGCAGCAAAGTGGTTTATTACACCGTTCAGTCCGGCGATACCCTGGCGAAGATTGCCGGCCGCTATCAAGTTTCGGTCAGCCAGATTTTGCAGGAAAATACGATTGCCAACCCGGACGTGATCGAGGTCGGCGTCACCTTGCTGATCCCCACGCCTTCCTTTGACCTCAGTGCGCCTTCCTTTAAGATCATTCCGGATTCGGAGCTGGTCTACGGCCCGGTCAATGCCGGTTTTGATATTGGCACCTTCGTGGCCAGCCGGAATGGCTATCTGGCTTTCTATGCCGAAGAAGTGGATGGGGTCATGACCCCCGGCGCGGACGTGGTCGCCCGGATTGCGCTGGAATATTCGGTCAACCCCCGCCTGCTCCTGGCGGTTTTGGAGTATCAAAGCGGCTGGGTGACCCAAAAATCGCCGGACAGCGAAACCCTGTCCTATCCGTTGCGGGTTTATGACGCCTCACGGGAAGGGCTTTACCGGCAGCTTGCCCTGGCTGCGAATATCCTCAACGAGGGGTATTATCTCTGGCAGATCGAAGCGATCAGCATCTGGACTCTTTCGGACAGCACGGTGGTCCAGGCGGACCCTACGATCAACGCCGGGACCGCGGGGGTTTTGAACCTGCTGCGCTATCTGACCACCGCGGAGACCTGGGAAACGGCTGTTTCGGAAAACGGCCTTTATGCGACCTTTACCCATCTATTTGGGACCCCTTTTTATTATGCCTATGAACCGCTGATCCCGGCGGACCTGACCCAGCCCGCGCTGCAATTGCCGTTTGAGGCTGGCGATGTCTGGGCTTTCACCGCCGGCCCACATGCCGGCTGGGATTCGGGATCGGCCTGGGCCGCGTTGGACTTTGCCCCGCCGGATGACGTCGGATGTTACCCCAGCGCGCACTGGGCGGCGGCGGTCGCAGCCGGCGAAGTGGTCTATTCCGACAACGGGATAGTGATCCAGGACCTGGATGGGGATGGGGTCTGGCAGACGGGCTGGTCGATCCTGTATATGCACATCAGCAGTTGGGAGCGGGTCGCTGTGGGAACCTCTTTGGCAGCCGGCGACCAGGTGGGGCATGCTTCCTGTGAGGGCGGCGTTTCCACCGGCACGCATCTGCACCTTGCCCGGCGTTATAATGGAGCATGGATCGCTGCAGATGGCAGCCTGCCTTTCGTGATGGATGGGTGGGTTTCTGCAGGCTATGGTGTGGAATATGATGGCTCGCTGATCAAGGGAGATCGTACCGTGGAGGCATGGGATGGGCGCTCGGCGTTCAACGCCATCCAGCGCTAGAGAGCGCTACTATAAGCGGCGCATGAGACGGACCGGTGTGATTCTGGCAGCGGCCCTGGTCCTGGCCGTGCTGATCGGCGGCGCTCTGGCTTACCCTGCCCTGGCGCCCGGCGCGGATCTGGCTTGGACCGCGGTCAAAACCCAAACCCCCGCGGCAAGCGCGCCTGCAGAGACGTTGGCGCTAGTGACTGAGGCCGCGACCACCGCAGAACCCGAACCGACCCCAATAGCTGCGCTGCCGACCCAGGGGCAGTTGGTCCCCCCCAGCGATGACCCGCAAATCCTGTATTATGCCACCGCTGGCGACAGCCTGCCCGTGGTTTCCGCCCATTTCGGGGTGGAGATGGATGACATCACCTCACCAGTAACGTTGGACCGGGAGGGCTTCCTGCCCCCCGGCCAGTTGCTGATCATCCCAAATGAACTGGAGGTGACCAGTTCTTCCAGCAAGTTGCTGCCGGACAGCGAAGTGACCTTTTCGCCCTCCACAGTTGATTTTGACATCGAGGCTTTTATTAATGAAGCTGGCGGGTATCTTTCCACCTATAAGGATGACCGCCATTCCGTGGTGGTGATGACCGGGGCGCAGATCATCAAGCGGATCGCCCTGGAATATTCCATCAATCCCCGGCTGATCCTGGCTTTTCTGGAATACGAATCCGGCTGGGTTTACGGTCAGCCGGCTACGGAAAATGCCGCGCTTTATCCCATGGGCTATATCCAGAACAACGAAGAAGGGCTTTATGCCCAGGCGGCCTGGTTTGCCAGCAACGTGATGGATGGCTATTACGGCTGGTGGGAGGGGCGGACCCTGGTGGTACAGTTTGAAGATGGCGAAGTGATCCGCCTGGCGCCGGACCTGAACTCCGGCACGGTGGGCTTGATGCACGCCTTTGCGGCCCTCTACCGCTATGAGGATTGGTCGCAGGTGCTTTACGGCGAGAACAACTTCTTTGACTTTTATGAGACGATGTTTGGCAGCCCCTGGATCCGGGCGCAGGCCGTTGAGCCTTTGATCCCGGTGGATACGGAACAGCCCGAAATGATCATGCCCTTTGAGGTTGGGCGTTTATGGGCCTTCACCGGGGGACCGCACGCGGCCTGGTCTTTGGCCGATGTCCGGGCAGCGCTGGATTTTGCCCCCGGAAGTGCGGAATCGGGATGTGTGGAATCCACGGCCTGGGCGGTGGCCGCCATCCCCGGTTTGATCACCCGTTCCGAAAACGGGGTGGTGGTGATCGATATGGATGGTGATGGCTACGAACAGACAGGCTGGACCCTGCTTTACCTGCATGTCGCCACCAAAGACCGGATCGCGGTGGGGACCTGGGTGGAGGTTGGCGACCGGATTGGACATCCTTCCTGCGAGGGCGGGCGCGCCACCGGCACCCATCTGCATATCGCCCGGCGCTACAACGGCGAGTGGATCCCGGCGGATGGCCCGCTGCCCTTTGTGCTCAGCGGCTGGGAGGCCAAGGCGGGCCAGCAGGCTTATGAGGGCTGGCTGCTCAGGGGCGAAGAGGTGATTTACGCCAGCACAGCCAGCACTTATATTTCACAAATTACCAGAGAGCAATAAGTCTGGAAAAAGTCTGTTCGGTTGGAGGATAGAAGCGCTCAACTCACCAGCTTATTCATTTAATGATCGGTAGATGAAATCCAGCACGATCAAGCCATCTACCTGCTGAACCGCATAGGAATCATCCGATAAATACATATCGCTGTCCGCACTGAGGCCGCCATTGGGCAGGCCCTGAATGCTGGCCCAGAAGTTCCAGAGTGGTAAATCGTATTCAACTGCCAGTTTGGCAAGGTTGTGATTGACCCGCTCATCCAGTTCCCGGTTGTCGGGCTTGGTGACGATGACGGGGACGGTGCCGTTCGCCATGAGCTTTTCAATGATGGTCCGTAAATAGTCTTCGTTCCTGGCTTCCCAATGCGTGCCCACTCTGATGAAGGCGATGCTGGGTCGATGGTAGCGGATCTCGCAGTCAATGGGCAGTTCGTTTGGCAGGCAATAGCCTTCCTTGTTCTCGTTCCATTGCGCCCAAAGCAAGGCGCCTTCCGTGGTCCCCACGACGACGGTCGGGCTGTAGCGGTCAAAGGACCCCGCGAATTGCTGGACGGTTTCTTGTAAGGATTCATCCAAATTCTGGACAGCCTCAGGGTCGCTGTCATAAATGCCAAGGAAAACCTCGGGGAGGCTGTGACAATCTCCCAGGATTGAAAAGGCATGGGGGTTGTTGCCGTTTTCTATTCCCCAAAAATACAGCTCTTTCAGCTCTTCGGATACCTGAACGGGAAAAACCGGCCAGTCTTTCCAGTCGTCAGGGTCACGGTTCGGGGGGACGGTCTGGGCAAGAGGCTCCGCCGTAGGGATCGAGGTTGATTCCGAGGCGGCTGTGGCAATCGACTGGTCTGCTTCCGCTTCTGTCGGCTGGGTTTGATCCTGCACGGTCTGGCTCGTTTCGGTGGGAAATTCTGCAGCGACAGTCTGGCAGGCGCTCAGGCTCAATGAAAACAAAACGATAAAAGTGAGCACTATCCAGCTCTTTTTGTGGTTATTTGTAAAGTGTGCTTTCATGTTAACTTCCGCAATCTCTTTGGTGCAATAACATTAAATCTGGCATTCCTTGATAAGGAGTCATTTTACCATTAACGCAGAAAGGTTCCATTAGCGGGCCAAACCGGCATCGGAGAAATTCGCAATTGATTTGATGTATACTAAGCTGAAATGCCAAAAGAGGATTGGGGTACGTTTCTTTAATGATAGGGACACGAAAACGGACAGAGACCAAAGCCTTTAAGCGGGGCTTATGTGCATCTATTTGCCTCCAGTTGATCGTCTTATCCTTTGTTTCGGCCTGCGCGCCCGGGCAAATCCCTGCCAGCGAGACTCAGCAAGCGACGACGGAACAAACCCCTCTGAGGGAGCCGACCGATGAGCCAGTGGGAACAACCGAGGCTGCCCGCCCTGGCCTGACCGCTGAGGCAGGTGTTGAACCGGAGGAAACCGTCAATCAATCCAGAGCGGAAGCTTTTGAGGCCGCGTTGATCGAGGCGAGCCTGGCCTATCTCGCCGAGACGCCGGAGGAAGCGGATGAGATCGCCCGCAAGATGGGTTTTGTCAATGGGGTCAGTGAATCCGCCAGCAACAGCTGCGGCCCTTTGAGCATCGCAATCATGCGGGATGCGGGACTGCTGCCGGAGACAACCAGCTTGCATGATATCTGGCTGCTTAATTTGCGCGATGGGGACTATCTGGTTGAAGTGCTTCAAAAAAAATATTTCCCTCCTCAGGAATTTGAGTATGTCTGGGTTGACGAAAGCGTTCGGACCTATGATTTTGGATCAAACCCGCTTCTGCCTGGAGACTGGCTCTTCCTTTTCACGGCGGGGAACGGCTTTGACCACATGCTTGTGGTGACAAGAGTGGATGAAGACGGCTCGCCCTACACGGTCACGAACGTCGATCGGGGTGACGGTTTCCTTATCTCGGAAGAGAAGTTGTATGATGGGGGCGGGGGGGATGACGGCCTGTTTCAGGAGCTGACGGATTTAAATAAGCGGATGAAACTGGGGTTGACAGGCAGCGCGGGATTCCTGCTCGTGCGGAGGAAAGGCGGGCTGGAAACTGTGCCGGACCTCAATTCGGTCCTCCTTTTGGGCGAGCCGGATGCGGTGAATTGGCATATTTTGGTCAAGGATTTGGACCGGGATTCAATCCTGTTCGAGTCTTTTCCCAATGACCCCTTCCATCCGGCGAGCATGATTAAAGTCCCCATTGCGATCATCAGCCTTCAGATCCTCAACGAGCTGGAGCTTGAAATTTCCGATTTCTCGACCCTGGGCTATGCCGGCCGGTCTTTTGACCAGCTTTTTCGGGGTTTAATGGTGGACAGCGAGGAATTGGCGGCCGATAATCTGCTGAATTTCATTAATGAGCATGGCAGCGCTTCGGAATATTTGGAAAACCTGGGCCTGGAAAATACCACTTTCCTTCCAAGGCTGACCACAGCCTATGATTTAGCGCATCTGCTTGAGAATTTGGATTTGGGGGATTATTTACCAAGCGAGTATAATTCATACCTTATTGAACTCATGGGCGTTCAGACCAAGAATGACAGCCGTTATTTTGGCGTCATAACGAATGACGACCCTCGAATTACGTTTTATAATAAACGTGGTTTGCTTTTAGACCCTACTATAGTCAGCGATATGGGAGTCCTGAAGATTTCCGACCGGACCTTTGTGGTCGTGGTCAGCGGGACCCCCAAATATGATGGAAGTGTAACTTACGAAGATATTGAAAAAGCCATTGAAGAGTTTGCAATCTCCTTGCGAACTGAATTGATGGCTGAACCTTTGCCTGAATGAAAACCCATTCGGCAAAAGCTTTTCAAACCTTACCCATGAAGAAGATTTTCTTAATACTGATCCTTTTGGCTTTTTCACTTGTCGCGTGTTCCGGCTCTTCACAGCCCCTCTTGATGATCCCAACGGCACCGGGCGAGGCTGATGAGCAGGCGGTCCAGGCAGTTGAAACGCCTTACCCGACCCGGCCTGCCTATCAGCCCGGCGAACTTGTGGAGTATATCGCTCAGGCTGGAGATACCCTGCCCGCTTTGGCGGCGCGGTTTAATACCACCGAGGCGGAAATCAGGCTGGCGAATCCGATCATCCCGCCGGACGCTACCACAATGCCCCCCGGAATGCCGATGCAGATTCCAATTTACTACCGGGCGCTGTGGGGGAACCCCTACCAAATCATCCCGGATGCCGCGTTCGTGAATGGGCCGGATGCTTCGACATTTAACACCGCACAATTTATCAATCAGCAGCAAAGTTGGTTTTATCAGTACAAAGCCTGGGCGTTCAGCGGGACTCGCACAGCCGCCGAAATTGTGGATTATGTTGCGGCCAATTACTCTATCAGCCCCAAATTGCTGCTAGCCTTGTTGGAATATCAGGCCGGGGTATTTTCTCACTCCTCAATTTCTTCGGATGCAGAAGCGAACTTGCTGGGTCTGGATTCGCCCTTTGCGATCGGGGTTTACCTGCAATTATCCCGAGCGGCCAATATCCTGAATGATGGGTATTATCGGTGGCGGGAAGGGGACCTGATCGAATTTGAGCTGGAGGACGGTTCGATCGTCCGGCCGGACCCCTGGCAGAATGCCGCCACGGTTTCCCTCCAGTATTTCTTTGCTCAGGTTCTGGATGTCGAATCGTATAAGCTGGCCATCGGCCAGGATGGATTTGCGCAGACCTACCAGCGTCTCTTCGGCGACCCCTGGAGCATAGAGCCGCATATTGCCGGGTCATTAAAGCAGCCCGACCTGTTGCTGCCCTATGTCAACGATGTCACCTGGGCCTTCACGGGCGGCCCGCACACGGGTTGGGGCAGCCTTTTCCCTTGGTCGGCGATGGATTTTGCTCCGCCCTCCGAACACTCGGGCTGCGATATTTCGCCCCTCGCCACAACGGCCGTTGGCAGCGGAGTTGTGGTGCGGGATGGCGAAGGCTTCCTTGTGCTGGATTTGGATGGGGATGGGGACGAGCATACCGGCTGGAATATCTTTTATCTGCATGTTGCCAATGAAGGGCGGGTGCCCGTCGGCACGGTCGTGGAGGCGGGTGATTTCCTGGGCCATCCCTCCTGTGAGGGGGGGCGCTCGACCGGAACCCATATCCATATTGCCCGAAAATATAATGGGGAATGGGTCAGCGCCAGCGGCGTGATTCCCTTTGTCCTTTCCGGCTGGCAGCCCTTGGCAGGGGATGCGGCTTATTCTGGTTATCTCGTCAAGGGCGACACCTATATCCTCGCCAACACGAAACCTGATAACCGCAGCGCCATTCCTGTGGACGGGACGGATCAATAATTCGGCCGCCGGGTCCGATGACCTGCGCCATTAGCTTAAAAAAAAGACGCCCATTTCGGCGTCTATTTTTATCTGTATTGGATTGAAGCTTATTGCAGGTAGGACCAGGGGTTGATCGCAGCACCGTTGAGACGCATCTCGAAGTGCAGGTGCGGCCCGGTGGAGTTGCCCGTGCTGCCCATATAGCCGATCAGTTCGCCCTGGCGGACGTTTGAACCGCATCCTACTAAGAGACCTCCGTCCATTAGGTGGGCATAATAGGTCTGCCAGCCGCCATCATGGTCGATGACGATCAGGTTGCCATAGCCTCGGTCGGACCAGCCGGAATAGACGACCACACCGGAATCGGAGGTGTAGATCGGGCTGCCCATGTCGCCGTCAAAGTCCAGCCCATTGTGGACCGGCGGGGTGAAGTCATAGCCGGAAAGCCAGTGGTTAGTCGTTGGCCAGGTGAAAGTGCCCGTGCCGACATTGCCATAGAGGATGCCGCTACAGGCGCCAGGGCCAAGATAGGTGTTGCCGGAGATCTCTTGCCCGCGGGCCGGAACCCAGGAGGTGTTCGGCCGGGTGCCGCCAGGCACGAAAACCATTGTGCCGGGTTCAATGTTCGGGAGGGACCAATCGCCGAGGGTGGCAGGGTTCAGGTTGTTGAGCGGGTAGTTGATGATGTCTTCAGGGGTCACGCCAAAATAGCTGGAGACGCCGTTTAAGCCGTCGCCTGGATACCACTGATACATCGCGCCGTCATCAGGCGGGATCAGCACTTCATTCCCTGGATAAATGGCGTCCGGCATTTCACCCAGGATGTACCAGTTGGTCCAGAGGATCGTTTCCGGCGCCAAGCCATATCTTATAGCGATGTCAAAGATCGTATCGCCTTCTTTGACGATGTAGGTGACAAAATCCAGCCGCTCTTCCACTTCCTCGGTGCTTGCTGCCGCCACGACCGTGGTCTGCACTTCGGGCAGACGGACCACGCCGCCTGTTTCATTTTCAGTGGTAAAAGTGGGCGTTGCCAGGTTTTCGGGAGTGGGGGCAATCGTCGCGGTGGAGGTGGCCGTGGGGGCCAGCGGCTCGGCCGTCGCGTGGACGATCAGGGAGCCAATGCCCCAAATGCCCAGAATGGCGACCAGCAAGACGATCACATAGATGCTGGTCTGGATATTTTTGGGGTTATTAAAGAAGCGCGGCTTGGCATTTGGGTCGTTGATGGAGCTGTCAACGTCCTCGGCAGGGAGGATTTCCACCTCCAGAGGCTTTTCTTCCGAGTTGTTTTGGGAGGAATCGTGTTCTTTATCCATAATATTTCTCCTGACGGATCATAACATTAAACAATCGAAAGTCAAGCGCTCCAAAACTGCCTTCCTTTTATTTTTTCAGGCCTCAAAATGGGTGGAATTTCTGATCTACTCCAAAGGGTTTTGGAAATACTCGGTATACAGATCGGTCAGGTCCGCATCGGTGAAGGAACGCAGCAGGTTCCAGAAATCCTGGGTGGTGGCGATTTCATATTGGTAAGTTTGTACGTAATCCCGCAGGAAGGCGAAATAGGCCTCGTCGCCCAGAATCTCGCGCAGGTCCCGATGGAACATCGCGCCAACGCGGTAGACTGTATCAAAGTAATCGGGAACGCCTCCTGGGAGGTAGATGGTGTTGTCGATATAGCCCCAGGGCAGGTGGTCGTTAACCCGGGTGTTCCACCACCATTCCAAATCTTCGGGGTAGTAGCGTTCGTAGAAAAGGGCTTCGCTGTAGGTCGCCATGGATTCATCCAGCCAGGGTTCCAAGGCCTGGTCATTGCCGACCATGCTAAAAAACCATTGGTGGGCCGTCTCGTGCGGCACAATGATGGTGAGGTCGGTTTTGGGAGTGTCGTTGTAGTACCAGTAGAAGCTGCTCAGCATCAGAACCAGACCGTCGAATTCCATGCCGATCCCGATATCCGCCTCAACCACATTGTAGACCTCCCGGTTATAGGGGCTAAAGAGTTCGGAATAAAGCTCGATCGATCGAGCGGCCAGGTCGGCAGCCGCCTCGCCGGAATGGGCATCTTCCGTGAAGGCGTACGCTCTGACTTTGACGCCATTGACGTCGCGCTCGATCACGGTATAGCGGTCGCTGATCACGAAAGTGAAGGCGCGGGCCAGGGGCAGCGAATAATGGAGCACGCCGTCTGCTTCCTTGGGGAGTGCGCCGGCCGCAATTTGAAGGTTTTCGCGCCGATCCGTGAACTGCAGATTGACGTTGAAATCGGCCGCCTCAAAGACCAGCGAGTCGCCGACGATCAAACCGTTGACCTGGGCTGTATCGTAAGCCAGCCACCCTTTATCTTCCGTGAAGGGGGGAATGAAGGGATACCAGTAGGCCAGGCTTAATTGACGGCCGGTCTGCCCGAAGACGCCTTCCCGGTCTGGCATATAGAGTTCGTATTCGTGGACAAATTCGATGGTCTCGCCGGGTTGCAAAGGCGTTTTCAGGGTGATAATCATCCGGGTCCCTTCCCAGCGGTATTCCAGTTCGGCCGTTGTCCCTGCCAGGCGGACGGATTTCATATAGATCACATTTCCAAAAGTGCCGCTGAAATAGGTGGGGTAGACGATGAACACCATTTCAGAGATCGGAGTATGGGTCTTATTGGTATAAGTTGAGTGACTGGTGACGGATATATAGCGATTATAATAATTGACTATTAAATCAATATCATATTGGGTTTCCTGCCCATTCAAGGGGAGCAACGTTGGGGTTGGTGTCGGGTCAGGCGTGGGTGTCGGCGCTGCCGTCTCGGCCGGTGCGGGCGCCGAAGTCGCTGTGTTGACCGGGGCTGGGGTCTCTGGAACTGCCGGCTGACAGGCGGAGAACAGGACGACCATCAGGATCAAAATAAGGATTGATTTTTGTTTAATCGTTTTCATTTGGTTTTTCCTGAAACTGATTCAATTTGCCGGATTGGACCGGATTTGGCAAAAGCTGTAGCTCTGGAAAAATTTATCATCCAACTTAAGACTATCATAAACGTCAAATAAGGCAAGTGATGGCTGAGAAACCGCAAGGCAAAAAAAGCGTTCACCCGGGTTCGGTCGGGCGGGGTTAGGGCCCGGCCCTGGCGCCGGAATGGCGCCCAGGGTCACAATCAGTGGTATACTGCTTATCTGTATGGGTCTTGGGGTTTAAGGTAATGGACTCGTTCTTCACCTAGAAGAACCCATACCGGATCACGATGAAGAAATCTAAGACAAAATAATGATGAAAGAAACCGGAAAATTGACTCACCTGGCTGAAAAGCGTCCCAAAAACATGGCGGCTTTTGTCCTGATCTGGTTGGGACAATTTGTCTCGGTGACCGGCTCCTTTATGACCAGTTTTGCGCTGGGGATCTGGGCCTGGGAAAAGACCGGCTCGGCTCAGGCCCTGGCGATGGTGGGCGTTTTCACCTATGCCCCGCTGATCATCGTGACCCCGCTGGTCGGGGTTTTGGTGGACCGCTGGAACCGCAAGCTGGTGATGATGCTCAGCGATTTAGGCGCGGTCCTGGCTTCGGTTGTTGTGTTCTTTTTGTATATTTCCGGCGATCTAGAAATTTGGCATATCTATGCCACAACGGCCTTTGCCAGCGTCTTCCAGGCTTTCCAATGGCCGGCCTATTCGGCCACCGTCACCCTGATGGTTCCCAAGAAAGATTACAGCCGGGCCAGCGGCATGATCAGTATGGTGGAAAGCGCTTCCAACGTCATCGGGCCGGTGCTGGCGGGTTCGCTGATCGGCATTATCGGGGTTCGCGGCATTCTGTTAATAGATATCCTGACCTTTTTCATTGCAATTTTGACGCTTCTGATCGTGGTCGTCCCCCAGCCGGTGGTGGAGAAAACACAACTCACGCTCCAGAAGCTTTGGAAGGATATAATCTTTGGATTTCAATTTATCTTCGGCCGACCGGGTCTGCTGGGCTTGCAGCTGGTGTTCTTTGCCGCGAACTTTATGACGGTGATCGGCTGGACCGTGATCAATCCCATGGTTCTGGCAAGGACGGGTGATGCCCAAATCCTGGGATTCGTGCAGTCCTTTTCGGCGGTGGGCGGTTTGGTCGGCGCTGTGTTTCTCACGATCTGGGGCGGCCCGAAGCGGCTGGTCAATGGGATCCTGCTGGGCTGGATCCTGAACGGCATTCTGGGCCGTTTCCTGATGGGGATCACTGATCAGCCCTGGGTCTGGATGGTTTCCGTTTTCCTGCTGGCTTTCTTCATGCCGACGATCAATGGAAGCAACCAGGCGATCTGGCAGAAGAAGGTTCAGCCCGAACAGCAGGGGCGGGTTTTTGCCGTCCGGCGGTTCATCGCGCAGATCACCATCCCGATTTCCATGGCGCTTTCTGGCTGGCTGGCGGATTCGGTTTTTGAACCCGCTTTCCAATCCGGGACGGGCTGGCTGCCCCGAACTTTTGGCGGCATCGTTGGCGTCGGCCCCGGATCGGGGATGTCCTTGATGATCGTGTTCAGCGGTCTGTTGGTGGCCCTGGTGGGTTTCATTGGAACTTTCAGCAAATCCATTCTGGATGTTGAGACAGAATTGCCGGATTACGACTCTGTGGAAGAGCCATAATCCGGTTGGTGTTTTAATGGATTATTTTAATTGGTTTTTTTTGGGGGGAAATTCAGTCAGTCTTCCTGAACGATGGTGATGGTGTGGGTGATTTCCGCGGTTTTCCGCAACATCGCCTGAGCGCCGCAATATGTGGTCTCTGAAAGTTCAACGGCGCGTTCCACGGCCTGCGGATCGATATTCCTTCCGGTCACCTTGTATTCCAGGATGATTTTGGTGAAGACCTTGGGGTGTTCGCTCGCCCTTTCGATCTCCGCGTTGACTTCAAACTCCGTGACTTCCTGATGTTTCTTTTTCAGGATCGAAATCACATCCATCGCCGTACAGCCGGCCAACCCGATCGCCATGAGTTGCAGGGGGCGGAAGCCCATATCATGGCCGCCGGTGATCTTCTTGGAATCCATGGGGAGCAGGAAACCCTCGTCGTTGACGCCTGTGAAGGCCATATCGCCATTCCAAACAGCTTTTGCATGCATTTATTTTTCCTTCCGGCCTCACACGGAGGCCTTGGTGATGTTATCAGGTGCAGGCACCCGCTTCTTTTAATCCGCAATGGGGGCAGACCAATTGCAGCAGACCATCATAATCTATCCTGGCCTGGCCGCAGCGGGGGCAGATCATCCCCGCCCGCAGGCTCACTTCGGGTTGAATCTCGCAGGCCGCGGCAGGCGGGTTGGCAATCTCTGGCTTATCTTTAGGGAGGGCTGAAGGTTCAGTCTGAGAGGTCAAGGTCTTCGTCCAGGTCCAGGGCGGTGAAGAGCCGATGACGGGCATCCAGCGGGAAGGTCTCGCTTTCACCATCTTCCTGATAGAGCTGGATGGTCCTTTTTAAGGTGTTGATCACCACCTTGCAATTCGGGCAGGATTCGATATGGGCTTCGATCTTTCCGCAAAGCTCATCATCCAACTCACCATCAATATAGGCGCTGATATTATTTAAAAGGTCCTGGCATTCGAGACCGTGATGGTGGTTCATAGGCCTTCCTTCGCCATCCGATTGGCAAAATAATCACTCAACGCTTCTCGAAGCTGCAATCTGGCCCGCATTAATCGGACCTTCAGAGCGGATTCGCTGATATCCAGGGCCTCGGCTGCTTCCTGGGTGGAAAGTCCTTCCACATCCCGCAGGAGAAAAGCCGCCCGGTTGGCTGATGAAAGTTGGAGGGCCGCTTCCTGCAGCACCTGACGGGTTTCTTCCGTCATGATCTCCTTCTCGGGCAGGCAGCACCAGTCCACGATCTGGATGGGCATGATTTCACCCTCATCTGTTTCAACACCTTCATCAATAGGGGTGATCCCATCCTTGCGCCTGCGCAGCAACATCAGGGCTTCGTTGGTTGCAATCCGGTAGAGCCAGGTGGAGACCTTGGAACGTCCTTCAAAGCTCTCGACATTGTTGAAGGCTTTGATAAAGGTTTCCTGGACGACATCTTCTGCGTCCTGCGAGTTGCCCGTCAGCCTGAGGGCCAGGCGGTAGATATGGTCGGAGTTTTGATCGACCAATTGGGCAAAGGCGCGTTTGTCCTTTTTGCGAAGCGCTTCGAGATTGAGCGTTTCTTCGTTTAGTGTTTCACTCATTGGATGACTTTGAGGTGCCATTCGTTACATCCATTTTCGCGGGTTCAGGACAAAGGCCAGGTGGGCAGGACGTCGAAGTCCATCGGGGTGAAGTCGTTTTGGATGTAGTGGTAATAGCCCGCGCCGGCGATCATCGCGGCGTTGTCGGTGCAGAGCGAGAGCGGCGGGATATGCACGGGGCGCTTGCTTTCCGCCAGCATCCGTTCGCGCAGGCGCTTGTTGGCGGAGACGCCCCCGGCGACGATGATCTCGCTGACATCGTATTCATCCGCGGCCAGCAGGGTCTTATCCACCAGGACATCCACCACAGCCGCCTGGAAACTGGCGGCCAGGTCCTCCACGGGGAGGCTGCGTCCCTGTTCCTTCAGCGTTTCGGTCATCCGCAGGACGGAGGTTTTGACGCCGCTGAAGGAGAAATCCCAGGTGTCTTCGAGCATCGCCCGCGGGAAGGTGAAGGCGGTCGCGCTGCCGGTGTGGCTGGCCTTCTGGATCGAAGGACCGCCGGGGTAGGAAAGACCCAGGAGCCGGGCGACCTTATCGAAGGCTTCGCCGGCGGCGTCGTCCAGCGTGCCGCCCAGGCGTTGGTATTGCAGGTGGTCTTTCATCAGGATCAGTTCGCTATGCCCGCCCGAGACCAGCAGGGCCAGCAGGGGGAAGCGGGGGGCCTGGTGCGGGGAAGTGTTGGCCAGGTAGAGCCAGGCGGAATAAATATGCCCTTCGAGATGGTTGACGCCGATGATCGGCTTGCGGGCGGCCAGGGCCAGGCTTTTGGCCATGTTCACGCCGACCACCAAAGACCCGGCCAGGCCGGGGCCGCGGGTGGCCGCGACCGCATCAATGTCTTTGATATCCAGATGGGCCTGCTGGAGGGCCTGGTCCACAATGGCATAGATCGCTTTGACGTGTTCGCGGGAGGCCAGCTCAGGGAAAACGCCGCCATACTGGGCATGCAGGTCGATCTGGCTGGCGACCACGTTGGAATGGATCACCCGGCCGTCACTGACGACGGCCGCCGAGGTCTCATCGCAGGAGGATTCAATTCCGAGGATTCGTGCGCTGGGCAGGGTCATATTAATAGGATCCCCTTTCTTTCATCGGCAGGACGAGCTGCATGGGGTAATCCACAAAGCGCTCGAAGCTGCCCTCTGATGTGAGGTAATACGTATCTTCCAGCCGGACGCCCATCCCCTGGTCGGGGTAATAGAGGCCGGGTTCAATCGTGAAGACCGAGCCTGGAGTGAGGGCGTTGGTGGGGTCGCCGGGCCGGCTAAACCAGGGCTTTTCATGGATATTCAGCCCGACGCCGTGCCCCAGCGAGTGGACATAGCCGCACTCGGTGGCCGGGTCCTGCCGGACGGTGGGGTGCCCCTGCGCTTCAAAAAGGTCGCAGGTGCGGTTCTGGAAATGGGCGGCATTTTGGCCGGCTTTCAGTTCAGAGACGATCTGGTCATATACAGACTTGACCTGGTCATAAAGCGCCTGGGTTGCCTCCGGCGCATAGCCCAGGCACCAGGTCCGGGTGAAGTCATAAAAGTATCCGCCGCCTTTTTCGCAGGGGAAGATGTCGAAAACGATCGTCCGACCCACGCGGATGGGATCGCTGGGCGTCCCCGTGCTGTGGGGCACACCGGCATCCCGCCCGATGGCGAAGATGGTGTCTTCGGGGTTCTCCGCGCCCAATTCGGCCAGCCAGAGGTTGATCAGGCCTTTGACGTCGCCAATCGTGAGCGGCGAGCCATCTTTCTTGATCAGGGTTTCATCCTCCACCGGATGGGCAGTGAGGTAATCGGCGGTGCGGGAGACCACAGTCCGCACGATTTCACCCATGGCTCGGATCCGTTCGATCTCGGCGTCATCCTTGGTCGCCATCGCCTGAAGCAGGACGGCGTCATCCAGGTCGCCTTTAAAGGTCAGGCCGGGCAGCAGTTCCTGCAACTTGCTGACGAGTGAATAGTGGCTGCCGACTTCCGAACGGCCATAGAGCAGAACGGTGCCTTCCGTCAGGCCGATCCGTTCGAAAATGCTCTGGTAGAGCAGGGCTTGCGCCAAACCCTGATCGCCTCGGGCGGCTTGGAGCCGTTCTTTGAGGGGAAATTGGGTATAGTTGATCGTTTGCAGGCCGGTCTTGGCGGCCTCATCCCGTTCCATCGGGGCGTGGCAGAGCACCATTGGCTTGCCCGCGGGTTTGATCACGTCTGCCATGGTCATATGCCCGCCGCCGGTCAGGTAGACCATCGCGGGGTTGTGTTGGGCAGGCCCGGTGACCCAAAGGCCCGCCGCCTGGTTATCGCTGAGCAGTTGATCGAGATCAGATTTCATTAATACTTTCCTTGTCAACATTCATTTATGAGCCGTGGGCTTCATCCCAGGCCTGCCGGATACTTTCCAGCAAGGGGTCTTCCTGCTCGGGCAGGACGGTGCGCGGGTCAAACAGGACCTGGTCGTTCTCGATCCGGGCGATCACGGGGGGCGCCGCCTCACGCAGGCCGTTCAGGAAGGCGTCGGGCTTGGGCGGGGCCAGGGCGAGGGTGACGGTTGGCATTTCTTCGGTGGGGAGGCTGCCGCCGCCCACGGCGGACTTCCCCGCCTGCACAAGGCCGAAGCCCAGCGCGGCCTGCCAGGCTGCTGCCCGGGACTGGACTGCGTCCAGCGGCAGGGCGATCATTTGCCAGATCGGCACTTCGCTCAGCGCCTCGTTTTTGAGGTAGTGCAGCAGGTTGGCGCTGACGCCCGTCAGGGTCAGCTTGCCAGCCCGGAGCGCGCGGGCGAGGGGGTGGGCCTTGATCGGGGCCAGCAGATCCTGCCTGCCGATGATGATCCCGGCCTGGGGACCGCCCAGCAACTTATCTCCGGAGAAGCAGACCAGGTCACAGCCGGCCGCCAGCGATTCCTGAATGGTTGGCTCGTGGGCCAGGCCGAATTCAGCCGTATCCAGCAACGCGCCCGAACCGAGGTCATGCACCACGGGGACGCGGTAGCGGTGGGCGGTTTCGACGATTTCCGCCAGTTCGGGTTCGCTGTGGAAGCCGATCAATTTGAAATTGGAAGGGTGGGCGATCAAAACGAGGGCGATCTCGCCGCCCGCCAGGGACTGTTCAAAATCGGAGAGGTGGACCCGGTTGGTCGTGCCGATTTCCACCAGGGTTGCGCCGGATTGGCGCATCACATCCGGGATGCGGAAGCCGCCGCCGATCTCCACCAGTTGGGTGCGGGAGACCAGCACGTTCTTCCCGCTGGCCAGGGCTGAGAGGGTGAGCAGGACGGCGCCCGCGTTGTTGTTGACCACGAACCCGTCCTCCGCGCCTGTCAGCAGGCTGAGCAGGCGGCTGGCATGCACAGCGCGCTTGCCGCGTTTGCCGGTGGCCAGGTTGAATTCCAGATTGGAATAGCCGACGCCGATCTCGGCGATCGCCTCGCGGGTGGCCTTGCTGAGCGGCGCCCGCCCGAGGTTGGTGTGCAGGATCACGCCGGTGGCGTTGATCACGGGCATCAGGGTCGGGCTGGTCCATTCCTCCAACTGTTCCCGGATCAGGCCCGCGATTTCAGACTCCGCCGGAATGGCTTGGTTTTCCTGCAGGGCGGCTTCGCGGAGATCATCCAGAATCGCCCTGGCGGCTGCCAGGGTATAGGGACGACCGTAGGACTGGAGGATTTCCTGGACTTCGGGTTGGTGTAAGAGATGGTCAATAGAGGGTAATTGGCTCAGGTCAGGCATTATTTTCTTTGGCGTCCATCAATTCTTTGAGTGGTTTTGATTAACGGCTGGGATTCCAGCGGCTGCGCTCGAACAGGCGCAGGAGGAATTCGATCAGGACAAAAACAGCCGCCAGGATCAAGGCCAGCCCGCTGGTCAGCACCCGGCCCAGCTGGAGCCAGGCCACCGTGCTGCCAAAAACGCCCACCCAGAGGGACTGGCGCAGAATGACCCTATCCTCAACCGGCGGGTCGCTCGGGAAGCGTTTGTTGAGGAAATAAACGATCGGGATGGCCGCGCCTGTGAGCGCGAGCACGCCGAGGAAAAAGAACAACCAGCGCGGCCCCAGCGTGGGGACGGTGTAGCGCAGGACAATGAATAAGCCCAGCCAGCCTGTGACGGTCAGGATGATCGAAAGAGGCAGGAAGCTGTGCAGGAATTTAAATAGGCCGTTTTTCATAATCTTTTCCTTAATGGCTAATTGTAACGCATTATTCCCTCCAAATAAAACTTTAGGGTTCGCATAACCTTATTAAAAGAAGCGCAAGGCGCCTCAATGAGGTAAAATCGTTCAGGAACCTAAAATCTTGGAGAAATCAAATGAACGAAAATGTCCTGGCAGCTGATTTGGGCATGACCAATATTGACCTGGCCTATCGGACCCCAGAGGGGACAACCCTGAAGATGCTCGCCAACCCGCGCTTGGACGCCGAAGACCAATTGCGGCTGGCGATCCGGTCCGTTGAGGGGCTTGCGCCTGAGGCGCTGATCGGCGTGACCGGGGGGCTCTATCGCAACCTGCCGCAGGAGCTGGATGGCTATCTTATCCAGAAGGTGGATGAGATGCTGGCAGTGGGGCTGGGCGGCCTGGCTCTGGCGGGGCGCAGCCAGGGGCTGGTGGTCAGCGCGGGCACCGGCACGGCGATGGTCGCCGCCCGCGGGCGGGAGGTGCACCATGTGACGGGTTCAGCCGTCGGTGGTGGAACTTTGCTGGGCCTGGCGAAGCTGATCCTGGGGACCGATGAGGTTCAGGAGATCGACCGCATGGCGCTGGCTGGGGATGCCGCTGCGGTGGATATCATGCTGCAGGAGGCGGTGGGCGGAGAGATTGGCCGGCTTCCGGCCGAGGCGAACGCAGTCAATTTGGGTAAGCTGGGCCGGGAGGGGGAATACGCCCCGGAGAACCTGGCCGCCGGGCTGGCGCGGCTGGTGGCGCAGGTGATCGCCGTGATCGCAATCAACGCGGCCAATGCCGAGGGTTTGGAGGAAATCATCCTGATCGGGCACCTGATGGACCTGGCCGCCATCCGGCGAGAGATCGCCCTGGTGGGGACTTTCTATGACAAGACCTTCATTGTCCCGGAAAACCCGGGCTTCGGCACGGTGACGGGCGCGCTGGAAGCTTTGGCTTTAACACCTTAGATCATGTGAAGGTGGACAGTTCTTGTTCAATGACCGGCTGGCAGAACCACAACGCATATCGCAAGGAATCCCAAGAAAGTGAATTTAATAAATCTCCATCAAACAAAGGGGCGATATATTCATCGCCTCTTTGTTTGGTAATTATTCAAAACTGATCTATGAGTTTTATATCCGCTTCAACTGTTTTCGTAACCAGGAAGAGGTTGGCGATTCGTGATGGTAAACGACGAGGACCGAACAACTTGCTTTTTCAGCGATAGTATCCGCTTTGTAACCGAAAATTGATCCCGATGTGGCAGATTCCTCTGAAGACCCGATCATTATCAGGTCATAGGGTTTAGAGTCTGACTCATCCAATATCGCCTGGACAATATCGTCCGCCTCAACTACTTCAAGCGAGGCATTTTCCGGAATCTGGTTCAATTCAGTCATTACCACTTCCTGAAGATAGGCGATTTGGTCTTCGTTTGCTTCTTCATCTCCGCCCGTCGGGATGATGCGCAGATATTCGGCCACACCATTTTCCTGGGTGGTGATTTCATCAGCCAGTCTGACTGCCAGCCGACTGTGGAAACCGCCGCTTACAGGCACCATGATATGTTTGAATTGCTTGATACCGCGATCATATAATATCCCAAAATTAACAATATGCGCATCAACGACTTGCTGAATGGCAGTGATATATGTTTTTCTAGCCGAAGATTCCTCGGGCCATTTCATCAATAATAACTCTACGTTGTGATCATTCTTGATTTCATTGATGATTCCATCAGCAAGGGAATCATCCGTGATCATCTTCGTATACATCGGCACATTCCGGTCCACTGCATAATGGATGAACTTATCAAGGATGGCCTTTCTCTGCTCACTAATATTATCTAGGAACTTCCCATCCCATCCCCAGTCTGTCTGGGTTGATTTCGGCACCACTAACAATAGGCACATGTTCAAGTCCTTTTCCGCTTCAGCCAGGACCGTTCCAATTTTTATGGTGCTGTCCAATCCTCCTGGATTATAGAAAGGGACAAGAAGACGATACCGGCCTGGTGAAAGGCTGCGAGTATGGGCCTCCTTATAAGTTTGGACCACAATACGTCCATAATAATAAATCGTTAATATAACAAGAATCGCGGCCATAAACAGGATTGCGTTAAGTTCCGAAAACACAATCACGACGAGACAGGTCAGTGATGCGACAATAGGCGTCAAAGGAAAAAACGGCACTTTAAAAGGGCGGTGGATAAACGGATACTTTTTCCGGAGGGCAATCATCGAGATATTGGAGCAAAAGAGCACAAACAGGTAACCGGCTGATGTAATATAGCTCAGAAAATTCACCAACCCAATACCTGTGATCATAGATGAAAGGATTCCAATGAAGATGATCGCCATGAAAGGGACCCTGGCCTTGTTCAGTCGCTGCAAGAACATCGGCCAGGCTCCATCCCGGCTGAGGGTGAAAGTTTCCCGAGTCGCGCTGAGCATCGAAGAATTTACCGAGGTTAGCGCGCCGACCATCCCTGCCGCGCCGATCAGGACAACACCCACGCCAGGCATAAATTTACCGATCGTATCAGAAAGAGCCGTCTCCGAACCGCTTAACTCTGTCCAGGGGGTTGTTCCCAGCGCGACGGTACTAATCAGCCCATAAACCAGGGTGATCACCAAGAGGCTTACCAGGATAGCAATGGGAATATTCTTGCTAGGAGATTTGACTTCTTCCGCATCGTCTGCGATCACTTCAAATCCAACATAGAGAGCATAAATCAGAGCTATAGTGCGCATAATGCTCACCAGGTTAGCCCAAAAGTTTTCTCCAATGAACATCCTACCGTCTGGGAATAGGGTGGCATAGTTGAACCCATTCGGACTCAGAAAACCACCGACGATATAAACGACGAAAGCAAAGATCAGGATGCCTCCCATCGCCAATTGGATATTTCCAATGTTGGTGACGCCGAAAATATTGAGGATAGTGAATAAACATATCACCCCGATTGCTACAGGAACAATCGGCAGGGCGGGAATAAACACGCTTAATGAGTAAGCAAACCCCACTGCTGAAAGTGCGCAATAAAATGTGCTGGAGATGCTGTCCATTGAACCCACTAGGAAAGCAAGGAGACCTTTACCCCACGCTTCCCGCACATAGGTCATAGCGCCACCCGTCTCAGGATAGGTGGTTGCCAACTCGCTGTAGTTTAGGGCAATCGAAAAACTAAGCAAACCGGCAATAATTATCGCTAAAATGGTAGCCGGTCCGGCGATGCCGGCAGCGTGACCAGTCAAAACAAAAATGCCCGAACCCAATGTTCCAGCTGTACCGAGCATAATGACCTGAATTAAATTCAATTGACGCTTAAGCACACGTTTAGCCATTCAACGCCTCGATATATAATTTACTTGAGTTTTGTGAGATTATATTTATGGGCCGAGGTAGAAAAACCTCTGCCTGGCACTATCAAATCAGCGACTGATGATATACCCTTTTTATATAACTCACAAGGGGGAAATTAACCCATTATTTCTAGAACAAGAGGCTTTATATTCTGTTTTCAATCGCCCAGTGCAGAGCCAAGAAATTTCTTTGGGTATCTCACTTACCAAAACCTTCGCCCCGAAATCTGACGAGGTAACATTATTGAATAAATGAATTTTGCCCAAAACTTGTCAGGTGAAAAGAAAAACTAAGTGATAGGGCTAACTGGACAATGCGGGTTTCACATGGTAAAATTGGTGTTTCAGATTGGTGTCATTCGCGAGTAATTATGTCATAAGATTCGACAAATAAAAATGTCAGTATC
>WOYI010603485.1_pt5 | contig 25770 bp, 22 predicted proteins | sample 6423411 | NCBI WGS metagenome assembly WOYI01 (sample SAMN13441803, study PRJNA592873) | oil field metagenome | biome: oil field; feature: oil-well bore; material: oil-contaminated soil; isolation source: oil-contaminated soil from oil-well borehole | place: Germany: Wietze | collected 2016-10-18 ... | reverse complement strand
ACTCCAAGCGTCCATAGGATGGGGATCTCGTAGAAATGGCCTGCAATCATCTTGACCCCGATGAACACGAGAATCAGCGCAAGGCCGTAATTCAGGAACCTGAGCAGCTCCATCAACCCAGCCAGCGCAAAATACATCGCCCGAAGGCCCAGGATGGCGAACGCGTTCGAACTGAAGGCAATGAAAGGGTCGAGCGTTACTCCGAAAACCGCCGGGATCGAGTCCAGCGCGAACATAATATCCGTCGTTTCGATCATCACAAGGACGACAAAAAGCGGCGTAACCATCCACTTCTGACCAACCTTCAAAAAGAAATGGCCCGAGTCGTACCCTTTGGTGATAGGGAAAAACCTCTCGAGCGCCCGAAAGACGGGGTTCTTTTTGACGTCCACCTGCTCGTTTTTTTGGAAGACGAGCCGGATGCCGGTATAAATCAACAGCACCCCGAACACGTACAAAAGCCAATCGAAGCGGCGAACGAGATGAATGCCCACAAGGATGAAGGTGATCCTCATGACAATCGCCCCGAAGATCCCCCAAAACAACGCGCGGTGCCGGTAGGCATGAGGAACGCCGAAGAACGTGAAAAGAGTAAGGAACACAAACAGGTTATCGACGCTTAAAGCAAACTCGATCAGGTATGCGCCCAAGAACTCCAGCGCGGCCCTAGAGCCCATAAAGCGGTACACGCCGCCACAGAACACAAGCGCCAGGCTGGCCCAAAGAATGGTGAAGGCGAGCGCCTCACGCACGCCGAGGACATGCGCCTTTCTTTGAAAAACAAAAAGATCAAGCCCGAGCATAAACAAAAGAAACCCAAGAAACGCGCTCCATAACAAAGGCTGCTCTACGATTCCCATTCTTAATAGTCTCCTTATCCTACGTGACGCTCACCTCGAGAGGAAACCAGGGGGAACATAGGAAACGAACTAGCGCTTCTTAGGGAAGCCCAAACGCCCGGCATGGCAAACAACCCACGGACAAGGCGCCGGCCCGCTCGAAGATTAGATTAACGTACCAGGAAAACATTTGCCAGGGCGCCCAACGCCTTCGATACGCGGCCTTCCGGCGCAACCTACAGAATCGATCCTTTACATCGGGGCATTTTATGTATAGAATATACTTCGCTATTTTTGGCTGGGAGGCACAGACCCGTTTCGGCCTCCTTTGGCGGCGATTCAAGCCGAACCCATGCAAGCTAGTAACTTCCAGGAACAAAAGGAAAGCCCATGATGGCACCGACCATGACCGACAGAATCGAGGGGATTTATTCGGATGCCGTCCGGCGCAACAGCGGAGAGCTCGAGTTCCACCAGGCCGTAAGGGAAGTATTGGGGTGCCTTGGCCCCGTACTGGTAAAGCATCCGGAGTTCGGAAAATATAAGATTATAGAGCGTATCCTTGAGCCGGAGCGCCAAATCATCTTCCGAGTGCCTTGGCAAGACGATAAGGGTGAGATCCACATCAACCGTGGGTTTCGCGTCGAGTTTAACTCCGCCCTTGGGCCTTATAAAGGGGGGCTGCGCTTTCACCCTTCCGTGACGCTCAGTATCATCAAATTCCTTGGGTTCGAGCAAATCTTCAAGAACGCCCTGACGGGCCTGCCGATAGGCGGGGCCAAGGGAGGGGCCGACTTTGACCCGAAGGGACGCTCGGAGGCTGAAATGATGCGCTTCTGCCAGAGCTTCATGACGGAGCTTTACCGCTACTTGGGCGAGTACACCGACGTGCCGGCGGGCGATATCGGAGTGGGCACGCGCGAGATCAATTTTATGTTCGGCCAGTACAAAAGAATCACCAACCGCTACGAATCCGGGGTGGTTACCGGAAAAAGTCTGAACATCGGAGGTGCCCCCGTCCGGACGGAATCGACCGGCTACGGGCTGGTTTATTTCCTCGAAAGAATGCTGCAAGCAAAAAAGGAGGCGCTCGAGGGGAAGGTATGCATATTGTCGGGCGCGGGGAACGTCGCGATCCACGCTATAGAGAAGCTCCACCAGCTAGGGGCCAAGGTGATCGCCTGCTCCGATTCGGGCGGCTACCTCTACGACGAAAACGGTATCGACCTAGAGGCCCTCAAGTACGTCAAGCTCGCCCAAAGGGCCAGGTTGCAGGCTTATTTGAGGCATCGCCCCGAAGCGAGCTTCGTAGCCGGGGGCAATATCTGGAGCATTCCTTGCCAAATTGCGCTTCCGTGCGCAACCGAGAACGAGTTGAACGGCAAAGACGCGGAGATACTCGTTCAAAACGGCTGTATCGCCGTCGCCGAAGGCGCCAACATGCCCACGACGCCCGAGGGGGCACAGGTGTTTTTGGAGGCGGGCGTTTCGTTTGGCCCAGGGAAGGCGGCCAACGCGGGCGGGGTAGCCACTTCGGCCCTGGAGATGCAGCAAAATGCCTCGAGGGATTCCTGGAGCTTCGAGTACAGCGAAACCAGGCTCCAGGAGATCATGGTCGGCATCCACGACCTCTGCTACGAGACGGCCGAAGAGTTCGGCAAGAAGGGCAACTACGTGGCCGGTGCGAACATCGCGGGGTTTATCAAGGTGGCCCGGGCAATGGTCGAGCTGGGGCTGGTATAGGAGTCCTCCGGGCTTGCAGCCTTTTCAAGGAAAAAACTCACGAAAAAACCGCGCTACCGTTAAGAACGAGCAAGTAAGAAAGGCCTTTGGGCGCTTTGGTCTTCTTATTGCCTGCGGCCTGGGGGCCGGGCTTTTGCCGAAGGCGCCGGGCACGTTCGGAACGCTGCTTGGCGTGCTCGTAGAGGTGGCACTCTTTTGGCTTCTTGACCCGGCGTGGCGTTACCCTGGGCTGCTTTCGGCTTTTGGGCTTGTGTGCGCTCTTAGCCTTGCGCTTCTGCCCCTGGCGAGCAAACACTTTGCAAGCCACGACCCAAAGCCTTTCGTACTGGATGAGGTTGCGGGGTACCTGTTGATTCCCGTCGTGCTGGCAAACCCTCACGCTTCGGTTTGGAGAATAACGCTCGGGTTTTGCCTGTTCCGAGCCTTCGACATTTTAAAGCCCTTCCCGATCGGCTGGGTCGATCGCACGCTCGAGGGCTCCCTTGGCGTCCTATTGGACGATCTTTTGGCCGGGCTCTTTGCCACCCTTGCAATCCTCGTCCTGCAATACGTCCTATAAACTTCCTTTTAAAGCGGGGGTATGCTACCCTGTGGGCTTATGATCAATGTCCATCACTTTGGCGACGAGGGCGTACCTTGGGTATTGAAAGAGAGCAGGTTCAGCATATCGCAAGGCTTTCCAGGCTTGCGTTGAGCGAAGAGGAGCTTACCCTTTTCAAGGGGCAGCTTGCCCGCATTCTTGATTACATCGGCATGCTAGAAGAGCTAGATACGAGCGCTACCCCGCCGCTCTACCACCCGAACGCCGAAGGCCTCTCGTTTCGGGAAGACATCCCAATGGAGAACGGGCCGGCCGTAGACCTTAAATGCCTGGCGCCGGAGTTCGACGAGGGCCATTTTCTTGTCCCTAGCATCTTAGAGACCAACACAAGCGAGCAAGAGCGTGTCTAACCTGCCATTTTTGACCTTGGCCGAGCTAAGGAGCGGCTATTCAAGGAAAGAGTTCCAACCCTCCGAGGTGATCGAGGCCCACTTGAAGCGAATCGAGGCGCTCAACCCGGAGCTGAACGCCTACCTAGAAGTTTTTGCGGACGGGGCAAGGGACCGGGCCAGGACGCTGGACAAAAAGCTCACCCAGGGCGGGCCGCTCGGGCCGCTTTTCGGGATTCCTTTGGCCGTAAAAGACGTGCTCTGCGTCGAAGGAACGAAAACGACCTGCGGCTCCAAAATGCTCGAGCCGTTCATAGCCCCGTACGACGCCTCGTGCATTCGAAGGCTGAGAGACCAAGGAGCGGTATTCCTCGGCAAGACGAACATGGACGAGTTTGCCATGGGCTCTTCGACGGAGAACTCGGCCTTCGGCCCGACACGCAACCCGTTCGCCCTGGAAAGGGTGCCGGGCGGGTCTTCCGGAGGGTCGGCCGCGGCCGTTGCCGCGCATCTTTGCCAGGCGGCGCTCGGTTCGGATACGGGCGGCTCGATCCGTCAGCCCGCCGCCTTTTGCGGCATCGTAGGGCTAAAGCCTACCTACGGCAGGGTTTCGCGCTACGGGCTCGTGGCGTTCGCTTCTTCGTTCGACCAAATCGGGCCGATGGCCAAGACCTCCGAGGATGCCGCGATCCTGTTCTGGGCGATCGCGGGCCATGACCCAAAAGATATGACGAGTTCGGCAAGGCCGGTCCCTTCGCTGGAGGCCTTGCTCGGCCAAGACTCAAGGCGATTTCGGCTCGGGCTTCCAAAAGAATACTTCGTGGAGGGGATGGACCAGGAAGTCCGCGACGCGCTGCTGGCCACGCTGGCAAACCTAGAAGGGCTGGGCGTTCAAGTAGAAGAGGTCAGCCTTCCCCACACGCCCTACGCGACGGCGGTGTACTACATCCTCGCCACCTCCGAGGCCAGCTCCAACCTTGCGCGCTACGATGGCGTAAAGTACGGGTTTCGAGCCAAAGACGCAGACAGCCTGCTCGAGCTCTACGAACTGACTAGGGCGGCGGGGTTTGGCCCCGAGGTCAAACGAAGGATCATGCTCGGCACGTACGCGTTGTCGGCTGGATACTACGAGGCATACTACAAAAAGGCCGCGCAGGTAAGGAGGCTGATCCTGGAAGACTTCACACGCGCCTTTGAAAAGGTCGATGCTATCGTCTCGCCGACAACCCCGACGCCTCCGTTCCTTCTTGGCGAAAAGATCGAAGACCCGCTCACGATGTACCTCTCGGACATTTACACGAACGCGCTCAACTTGGCCGGGCTTCCTGGCATGAGCCTCCCCATCGCCCGAACGGGCGATGGGTTGCCCGTTGGAATGCAGATCATGGCCCCGGCCTTCATGGAAGAAAGGCTCTTTTGCCTGGGCAGTCTGATAGAGGAACTCACAAACCCCCCCATCCGGGGCGTCCCATTCGACCAACCCATCGCATAAAGGAAGGCCATGGCCTGGGAAACGATCATCGGGTTAGAGGTCCACGTCCAACTGGCCACGCGCTCAAAAATGTTTTGCGCGTGCCCGAACGTGTTCGGGGCCCCGCCCAACACGCTTACGTGCCCCGTATGCCTGGGGTTGCCTGGGGTACTCCCCGCTTTGAACAAGCAGGCGGTTTTATTCGCGATCAAAACGGCCAAGGCCTTAGACGCCCAGGTTCATCCATGCAGCCTTTTTGCAAGGAAGAACTACTTCTACCCGGATTTGCCCAAGGGCTACCAAATCTCCCAGTACGAACAACCGCTCGCAACGGCGGGCAAGCTTAGGATCGAGACGTCCGGCGGGACCAAAACGATCGGCATCACGCGGCTGCACCTGGAAGAAGATGCGGGCAAGCTCATCCACGAGGCGGAGTTCACGAGGGCCGGTGCTTCGTACGTAGACTTGAACCGTACCGGAGTCCCGTTAATGGAAATCGTAAGCGAGCCCGAAATCTCGACCCCGGAGGAAGCCATGGCCTACTTGCGCGCCCTAAGGGAGCTCGTGAGGTACCTGAAGGTTTCCGACGGCAACATGGAAGAAGGCAGCCTGCGCTGTGACGCCAACGTATCCGTCCGGCCGGAGGGCTCCCAAACGTTTGGGACCAAAGCCGAGCTTAAGAATATGAACTCGATTCGTTTTGTCGGAAAGGCGCTGGCCTACGAGGTCGAGCGCCAGGTTCGAGTGCTCGAATCGGGCGGCAAAATCGCGCAGGAAACCCTGCTTTGGAGCGAGAAACTAGAGAAAACGCTGCCCATGCGCTCCAAAGAAGAGGCACACGACTATAGGTACTTTCCGGAGCCCGACATCCTACCGCTTACGATCGAGGGGGAATGGATCGAGGCGTTGCCTGAGCTCCCGTGGGACAAGCGCGAACGTTTCAAGCAAGTATACGACCTAACCGATGAAGAATCCGGCATCTTGACCGAACACCCCGCGCTGGCGGAGTTTTACGAGGCGCTAGTTGACGCGTTCCCCAACCCAAAGGCCGCGAGCAACTGGATTCTGGTCGAGCTGCTCAAATCGTTTCGGCCAAAGATGAACCGACTGGATTTTTTCCCGGCCGTTTCGCCAAAAAGAGTGGCCCGGGTACTCTCGATGGTCGAGGAGGGCGTTATCAACCAAAACACGGCCAAGGACCTGCTTGCCAGGCTGCTAGAAGAAGACTTCGACCCCGAGGCTTTCGTGGCCCAACAAGGGCTTGGACAGATATCGGATGAAAAAGCGCTACTGGCATGGATCGACGAGCTTTTCGAACGCCACCCAAGCCAGGTCAACGAATATCTGGACGGAAAAGAAAAGGTATTTGGTTTTTTTGTAGGCCAGCTCATGAAGATGAGCCAGGGCAAGGCAAACCCAAGGCTGTTAAACACGCTCCTTAAGCAGAAGTTCGATGCGCGGAAAGGTGCGTTCTAGGCTTGTTTATACGCTGCTTTTCCTGCTTGGCTTAGGGGTTCTCCTCGCGCTCCTCGGAATACTGCTCCCGCGTCTTATTTTTTCGCCTGCCCGGCTCGAGGCCCTAAGGAAGCGCGCGGAGTCCGAGCTTTCGCTCGCAACCGGGGGACGCGCGACGATCGGCCCGCTTCACCCAAGGATTTCCTTGATCCATGGGCTCCATGTCCAGGTTCCCACGCTCGCGATCGACCGGCCAAGGTATCTATCGAAAAGGATAGCTAAGGTCTCCTTAGAAAAAATAAGAGCCCGCTTCGATATACTTGGCCTTGTTCGGGGCAAGGCTAGGGTCGCAAAGCTGGAAATCTCGAGCTTGACGCTGACCTTGCTTAAAGAGCTGGAGCAAGCGAAGGCCAACCGCCCCGTTTTCTTTCTTGCCCAAGCCGCTACACCTGCCCCCAGAAAGCCACGGCCCGTTAGGCTTCCTTTAGGACGGGTGCGGGCCTACCTGCAGGCGCTGGAAGTCGGCAACGCGCGGATCGAGGGGCTGATGGAAGGCCCTGCCGGGCTATCTGGCCTAAGGGTAAACTTGGGCGATGCCAGCGTTGACATTAGCTCAGAAGAGGTCTATGCGTTCGGGTTCCAGAAAGGGTGGCTCAGAGCCAAGGTCCTTTTCCCCAACCCGGAGCCATTGCTTGAAGAGCTCACTTTAGAGCTCGAGGCCGGAGCAAAAAATGCCCCCTTGGGGCAGTTTTTTGACGATGCAGTGCCCGCCCTTCGGGGGCTGGTCTTTCAAAACGCAAGCCTTACGCTAGATGGTCGTCTATCGGGCTTGGAGCTTCTGCTCAAAGGAAGGCTAGAGAGCCCTTTGCACCCAAAGCCCCTTCTTCTACACGCAGAGGGCCGCGTCATCCCCGCATTTCATGGCCTTCCAAGAATCGAGCGGGCAAAGCTTGTCTTAACGCTCGAAAACAAAGAGCCGCTCTTGGAAGCGTTCGTCCAGCCAGGCTCCGGCGGGGGACAGACCCCAGGCTATGCGCTGAAAGCCTCCGGAAAACGCATCCCCGTCTCGTACAAGCCCCTAGAGCGCGGACTTTTGAGCTTCAAGGCAAGCTGTGTTGCAGACGAGAGCCTCTCTTTAGTCCCGCATACGCTAAACGGCGTGCTTCACCTTGAACAGGCAAGTTTGAACCCCAACCCGGACGTCACGCTCGAAGCCGATAATCTTAGAATCGAGGCAAAAGAAGGAAGGATCTTTTTGCCCGCCCAGACGGTGCATTTCAACAAATATCCCACCCAAATCGAAGGGGAAATGCATGATTTCAAGAAGGCGAGCGTAAAGCTTAGCGCTCCAGAGGTCTCGATCCCGAATAAGCTCCTAGCAACGGGGGTAGAGATCGAAGCGGCCACGGCCAACATCCTAGAGCGGCCAAGGGCGTTCGCGATCGAGGCCGCCTTGAAGTCTTTCCGCATTAAAAAGCTTGTAATAGAGAAGCTCAAGGGCAAAGGAACGGCAACGCTCGAACCCAAAGGTCAGGCAAGGCTACAGCTTCCTTCTTTTGAGGCGTCCATGCTCGGCGGGACATTTCACGGGCCTTTGGTTGTAAGGTTTGGGAAAGGGACCCTCGGGCTCGAAACGCGCGGGGTCAGTGCTCAAAACCTGCAAACCGAAAGCGCCTTCTTCACGTTTTCAAAGAAAGAACCCAAAGTCTATCTAAAAACGAAGGCCTCGGGGCCTGTGCGCCTTATTCGTCCTTACGGCCCTGCAAACCCCTTCCAGGCGGGGCTGCAAGTCTCTGGGGAGCTCAAGCTGGCGCCCGGCCAGATCCACGGATTGTTCTTGTACAAGGCCCTACAGGAGAACATGCGCACAATTCCGCCGTTTCGAGAGTTCGCGCGCGGGCTAGAACCGTTCGTTCGTAAGGAGGCCCAACAAGAAGGGTATTTCTTCGATACGGGCAATATCGCCTTTTCTTACCAGCAAGCCTCCTGGCATATAAGGGAGGCCCGGCTTACGAGCTTGGATGGTGTTTCGCTCGAGGCCTCTGGAAGGCTCATGCAAGGCGGCGCCGTAGATGGGCAAGGTACGGCCGTCGTTTCCGAGCGCCTAAGCAAGGCGATGGCGCTAGGCGTTTCTCAGCTAAGCTGGCTTGCAAAAAAAAAGCAAAGAATTGAAATTCCAGTCTCGCTTTCAGGGAACATCAAACACGTGAAGGTTCGCCCCGACATCGCAGCACTCGGAAAAGCGATTCTGCCGAACATCTTTAACAACCTGCTCGAGGGCATCAAGGGTTTTTCTCCTTTCTAGCATTGACCTACTGCCAAAAAAGGGCTTCAACGATGCGCACTGTCTTGTCTTTTGAGGAAATCCGCTCTGGGGCGGTGACGGACGTCTATTTTGAACGGACCGAGGCCATTTTGAAGGCAAAGGGGCTCAACCCCCGCACTAGGGCGGAGGTGTTTTTGAAGCACTTCCCTTACGGCACGTTCGGGGTCCTGGCGGGCATGGAGGAGGCGTTAGAGCTTCTTGCGGGGGTCGATGCCGACGTGGAAGCGCTTCCAGAGGGGTCGGTGTTCTTTGAGCGCGAGCCCGTCCTCGTCCTCGAGGGGCCTTATTTGAGCTTCGGCAGGCTCGAGACGGCCCTTTTGGGCGTGCTCTCCCAGGCGTCGGGCATTGCCACGAAGGCGGCCCGCTGCGTAAAGAAGGCGATGGGAAGGCCCATCGTCCATTTTGGCGCCCGGCGGATGCACCCGGCCATCGCCCCGATGATCGATTACGCCGCCTACCTGGGCGGTTGCACGGGGATCAGCGTGAGCTTATCGGCAAAGCAGCTGGGCCTCACGCCGCAAGGAACCATGCCGCACGCGCTCATCCTCGTGTTCAAGGATACGCTCGAAGCGGCAATGGCCTTCGACGAACTAATTCCCAAAGACGTGCCCAGGGTCGTTTTGATCGACACCTTTCAAGACGAAAAGTTCGAGGCGATAAGGATCGCCGAGGCTCTCAAAGACAGGCTTTACGGCATGCGGCTGGATACGCCGGGCTCGAGGCGGGGGGACATTGCGCTGTTGATCCAGGAGGTGCGCTGGGAGCTGAACCTAAGGGGATTTTCCCGCATCAAACTCTTCTTGAGTGGTGGATTGAAGGAAGACGACCTGTCGGGCCTTTCTCCGATCGTGGACGTCTTCGGCGTGGGCAGCGAGATCGCAAGCTCCAGGCCGTTTGACTTCTCCATGGATATCGTCGAGGTGGACGGTGAGCCGCTAGCCAAGCGGGGAAAAGAATCCGGCGCCAAGGCGCTGCTTTTTTGCCCCGAATGCCTGTTGCGCGAAACCATACCCAAACGCCTCCCCTTTCCGCCCTGCCCGTCGTGCCATGGGGAACGCCAAAACTTGCTCGAGAAGGTGCTGGAAGGGGGCAAGCGCTTAACCCAAGCGAGGCCACTCAAGGAGCGCCCGGCGTTCGTACGACAGGGGATCGAGCGCTTCCAAGGCAGGCTTGGGCTTTAAGGAGGATTACATGTTTGAAGCGATCGCTTTTGACGGCAACGCAATCCGCCTGTTGGATCAGCGCGCGCTCCCCCAGCAGACCAGCTACCTCACGCTCAAGACACCAAAAGAGGCCGCCTGGGCAATCCATGCGATGGCCGTCCGGGGCGCTCCGATGATCGGAGTCACCGCCGCGTTCGGCATGGCGCTTTCTCTTAGAGACCTGCGCGAGGACGAAAGCCTTGAACAGGCCTTCCAAAACGCCAAACAGCAAATCCAGTCCTCCAGGCCCACCGCGAAGAACCTATTTTTCGCCCTGCAGGCGATGGAAGACGCCTTTCAAGAGGCCCTCCGGGAGGGTTTGAGCTTGAAGGGCGTCCAAGAGCGGCTCAACGCTCGGGCACTAGCGCTCTTTCGTGAAGAAACCCAAAGGAGCGAAGCCATCGCGCGATTTGGGGCGGGGCTGATCCCCACTGGGGCACGCGTGCTCACGCATTGCAACACAGGCTCGCTCGCCGTCCCTGGGCCTGGGACGGCCTTGGGTGCGATCAAAGAGGCGTTCGCCCAAGGCAATGTCAAAGAAGTCTACGTAGACGAAACAAGGCCGCTCCTCCAAGGCTCTAGGCTTACCGCATTCGAGCTTTCCTCGCTTGGCATCCCATACAGGGTCATCGCAGACAGCGCGGCAGCGAGCCTTTTGGAGGCTGGCAAGGTAGATGCAGTCCTCGTCGGCGCGGACAGGATCGCAAAAAACGGGGATACGGCGAACAAAGTCGGGACGCTCATGCTGGCCAGGCTCTGCGCCGTCCATGCCGTCCCGTTCTTCGTGCTTGCGCCCACTAGCACGATCGACCCCGACATTGAAAACGGCTTGGAAATCCCGATCGAGGAAAGAAACGAGGCGGAGGTGTTAATGTTCTCGGGCACGCGTGTCGCTCCTTCCGGCGCTAGGGCCTTTAACCCTGCCTTCGATGTGACCCCGGCGGGATTGATCCGCGCGTTCGTCACGGAGCAAGGCGTGGTTCACCCGCCGTTTTTGGGCAGCCTTTCGGCATGACTCTGCTGGAGATGCTCCTTTCACTCGACATTACGGACTTCACGAAGGCCCGCCTCAGGCGTTTCTTGGCCGGAGTCTGCCAGGAAGGCCAAGGCACGTTTTTGCTCGGCCGCCTCCTCGAAGCCCTCCCCAAAGGCACACTCGAGGCCCATCTCGAACGGGGGCACGCCGAGATCCCCGCGTTTTTCGCCTACAGCCCTTACTTGGGAGGGCTGCTTCTCAAAGAGACGCGGATGTTGGCCGACCCGGATGCTTACGCCAGGTTCCGCAAGTCGCCCTTTGACCCGGTTCTGTTCGAGCAAGACCTCATGCAGGCGCTGAACCAAGAAGGGATGGACCGGCAAGCCCGCCTCAAGGTCCTTAGACATTCCAAAGACAAGGCGTTCCTAAAGATCGCCATCCTCGATTACAACCGCTCGATCGGGCTCGAACGGACGATGCTGTTCCTTTCGAGGCTGGCGGAGGTCCTGCTGGACGCCGCGCTCGAGCTCTCCAGAAAAGACCTTGCACCCAGGATAGGCTACCCAAGGAAAAAAAACGGCGATGGGCTTGGAGAAGAAATAGCCTTCTGCGTGATGGGGCTTGGAAAGCTAGGCGCAAGGGAGCTCAACTACCACAGCGACATAGACATCTTGTTCGCGTACGAAACGGACGAGGGCCTGAGCGCATCCGGACACACGCCTCACGAGTTCTTCACACTCCTGGCCAAGGGTATCTTAGGTTACCTGGGCGAGTACACCGAGGACGGGTTTGTCTACCGCGTAGACACCCGCCTTCGACCCGAGGGGACGAAGGGACCTCTTGTCAACTCGCTTCGCTCGCTCGAGATCAGCTACGAATCGTGGGGGCAAACATGGGAAAGACTAGCCCTGTCCAAGATGAGCCCCGCGGCGGGAGACAGGGCGTTCGGGCAGAGGCTTTTGCATGCGCTTGAGCCGTTCGTTTACAGAAAAACGCTCGACTACACCACCATTCAAGATATCGGCCATATTAAGGCGAGAATCGACGCCGAAGTGCCGAAAAAACCCGGCATGCTGGAGCTCAAGCTTGCTCATGGGGGCATCCGGGAGGTGGAGTTCATCGTCCAAACGCTAAGCGTCGTGCACGGCGGAAAAAACCCTAGGCTCCGCCAGAAAATGACGCTCCTCTCCATCGGGGCGCTCAAAACGTTCAACCTGATCGGCGAGCTGGACGCCTTTAAGCTCACACAGGCCTACACGCTACTAAGAAGGCTCGAGCACACGCTCCAGCTTAAAGAAGGCCTCCAGACACACGCGCTTCCGCTCGCCCCGGAACCCATCACCCAGGTTGTGCGGTTTGCCTTCCCCAAGCTCCCTGTAGAGCGCGTTCCGAACCTCAAGGCCTCGCTAAACGAGGCGATGGGCACGGTACACGACATATTCCTCGGAATTTTCGCCAAGACGAGCCCCGAGCTTGAAGAGGGCCTCCTTAAGGAGGCAATGGCTTTGGCGTTAGGGACACAACCGGAAGGCATCGAAGAGTTCCTCAAGACCAAGGGGTTCAGCAACCCCGAGGATGCGCTAAGACGATTCTCCACTTTGCGCGAAGGGGCATCCAAGCGCCAGCTAACCCAGCGCGCCGGCGGCCTGCTTGCGCAGATTCTTCCCAAGACGATCGACGGCATTTTAAAGTCGCCAATCCCGGAGCTCGCGCTCATCCACACCGAGCAGTTCTTCGCGCAGATCGGAGGCAGGGCCAGCTACTACGCCTTGTTTAAGGAACACCCCAAGCTTCTGGAGCTTTTGATCATGCTTTTTGGGTCTTCGTCGTACCTTTCGCATTTCGTGCTGAAGAACCCCGCCGTGCTCGAATCGCTCGTTACCGAAGACCCGCGAAAACCCCTCGATCGTGGCGCGCTCGAGGAAATGGCGGAGCAGGAGCTCGCCTCCGCAGAGGATTTTGAAGACGCCATGGAGGCGCTAAGGAGCTTCAAGAACACTGCAACGCTTCGCATCGCGCTGCTCGACTTGCTATCCGAGCTTCCGATCGAGGACGTGCTGAGGCTCAATTCCGAGGTGGCCGAGATCTGCCTTGTCCAAACAAGCCGCCTTTGCATTCAAGAAATGCAAAGGCGCTACCCATTCCCGACCAAAACCGGAGACGTCCCGTTCTTCGCCGTCGCTACGGGAACCCTTGGCTCTCAAGAAATGGGATACGGATCCGACATCGACATGCTCTTTTTGTTCGACGAGCCAGAAGACGTCGGGGATCAGGAGGCATTCACGGCGTTCGTCACAAGGCTAGGCCAGCGCATACTAAGGGCGTTGACAACCACCGGAAGGGGGGGCTATCTCTACCGGGTTGACACGCGACTTCGGCCACGCGGCAGGCATGGAGCCCTGGTGAGCTCGATTGCACGGTTTGCGGAGTTCAACCGGAAAGAGGCCGGGGTGTTCGAAAGGATGTCCATGTTCAAGGCAAGGCCCGTGTTCGGCAAGCCCGAAGTGATCCAAGGGCGTATCGCACCGCTTTTTGACGAACTCCTTTGGTCGCGCCCGCTTGACTCTGAAGAGCTGAAGCAAGGGCTTCGCATGCGCTCAAGGATGGAGACAGAACTCGTAAGCCCCGATTACAACGGCCAAAAGGGGTTCCACATCAAATGGGGCAAGGGGGGCCTGCTTGATGCGGAATTCCTCGTTGTATGGATCTTGCTCGCTTTCGGTGCAGGAAACCAAGGGCTTAGGGCTCACTCCACGCTCGAGGGGATCTGCTTGCTGGAGTCGTTCGAGCTTATGAGCAAAGAAGACGCCGGGTTCCTTGCCAACCATTACCGCTTTCTAAGGATGCTCGAGAACCGGGTTCGGCTCATTCACGACGTGGACGTCGAAAACGTAGACTTCGAAGATCCCAGGTTTCACGAGCTCATGGCCTCCATCATGCAGCGGCTTGGCCATGAGGCCAGCTTTGCAAAACAGGGCGCGAAATCGAGCCTCCTTGCCCTCACGAGGCGTGCAAGGGCGCTTTACGATCGCTATACCCTACTTCTTCAAAGACACCTCCAGGACGGAGAACCTGACGTTCGGCGCTGGCGGGCATCTTGGGGTCTTTCTAAAAACATGCTAAAATCTGGGGAATCTGGCAAACAATTCGGCCGTACGACAACAAAAGGATAGGTACATGCAGGAGAACGGGTCCAGCGTATGGCTAAACGGTAGCTTCATTCCATGGCACGAAGCTAAGGTTTCGTTGCATGCGCATACCCTCCATTACGGGCTAGGCGTGTTCGAGGGGGTTCGTTATTACAAAACCGTAGACGGCCACACCGCCATCTTCCGGCTCGCGGATCATATCAAGCGGCTCTACGCCTCGGCCCACATCGTGGGGCTCAATATCCCCTACCCCTCAACCGAAATAACGGGGGCCACGCTGGAGCTTGTTCGGCAAAACGCCTTCGAAGAGGGCTACATCCGGCACCTCGTGTTCTTGGACGAGGGCGTCATGGGGATTTACGCCGAGCAAAACCCCGTCAGCGTAGCCATTTCAACGTGGAAATGGGGGGCTTATTTGGGCCAGGAGGGCAAGAACCTGGGCGCAAGGCTCATGACCTCCACGTTCGTCCGCCAGCACGTCAACGCCTCGATGACGAAAGCCAAGGTTTGCGGCCAGTACGTGAACTCTGTCCTGGCCAAGTGGGAGGCCATCAAGCACGGGTTTGACGAGGCGCTCATGCTGGATGTCGAGGGGTTCGTGGCGGAAGCCTCGGGAGAGAACGCGTTCATCGTTCGCGAAGGCGTCTTAAAAACACCTCCCCTCATGGGGGTCCTTCCGGGCATCACGCGGGATTCGATCATGGCGATCGCCAAGGAGGCCGGCTTTACGATCAAGGAAGAGCGGCTTACCAGGGACGAGCTCTATATTGCAGACGAGATGTTCCTTTGCGGGACGGCGGCCGAGGTCACGCCCGTAAGGGAGCTAGACGGCCGCAGGGTTGGAAACGGCGAGGTGGGAAAGGTTACCCGCTTTTTGTCCGAACGTTTCCACGACGTGGTCCAGGCCAAAATAGAGCGATACAAGGGGTGGCTGACGCTCATCTAGGCAGTGCGGCCCTTGCGCACGCGTTTTGCCTAAAAGGGGTAGAGGCCACTCCTATCGAAGTCCAGGCCGACCTGACACCCGGCCTGCCCGCCTTTAGCCTTGTAGGCCTGCCAGATACGGCCATCCGGGAATCGAGGGAAAGGGTTCGATCGGCCATCCAGGCCACAATCGGCCGGTTTCCCTTAAAACGCATCACGGTAAACCTGGCCCCCGCCGACGTCAAGAAAGACGGTACGGGCTACGACCTGCCCATCGCCGTGAGCATCCTGCTCGGGGGGATGCTCAAAAAGGCGCCCGAAGAAAGCGTCGTGTTTTTGGGCGAGCTTGCCTTGGACGGCCGGGTGCTTCCCGTCCCGGGCGTTCTGCCCATAGTTGCCTCCGCAAAAGCGCTCGGGTTCTCGAGCTTTGTCCTCCCTTACGACAACCGTGCCGAGGCTCTCGCCGTGGGCGGCTTTCGCGCGCTGTTCGTCAAGCACTTGGCAGGCGTCGTTGGTTGGCTTCAAGAGTCCGCTCCCATGCCCTTCTACGAGCGGGAAGTCCAAACCCGGCAGGACAACGCCAGAAGTGCCCTATTGACCCTAGGCCAGGTTGTCGGGCAAGAGTTCGCCAAAAGGGCGCTTTTGATCGCCGCCGCGGGCGGGCATAACCTACTTTTGGAAGGCCCGCCGGGTGCCGGAAAAACGCTCCTTGCCAAGTGCATGCCCTCGCTGCTTCCGCCATTGGACGAAACAGAGGCGATCGAGACGACCAAGATATACTCGGTCGCGGGCAAGCTCCCCAAAGAAGCCGGCCTTCTTACCGAACGACCTTTTCGTTCGCCCCACACTACCATCTCCGATGTCGGCCTGACCGGCGGGGGGAACCCCCCAAGGCCCGGCGAGATCAGTCTAGCGCATAACGGTATATTATTTTTAGACGAATTTCCAGAGTTCAAGCGAAGCGCGCTGGAAGCGCTCCGTCAGCCCCTCGAAGAGGGGACGATCGACATCGTCCGGGCCCAGGCGAGCGTTCGCTACCCCGCCCGCATCCTGCTTGTCGCCGCCATGAACCCATGCCCATGCGGTTTTCTGGGACACCCGAGCAAGCCATGCACCTGCACCCCGGCGCTACTGTCCAGGTACCGCTCGAGGGTTTCCGGGCCGATCCTCGATCGGATCGACCTTCAAGTCTTCGTCCCTCCCGTGAGCCTCAAAGAGCTTACGGCCCAAAGCGATGCACAAGAGGACGCGCAAGGCGGACAAGACAAAGCAATTCTCGAGCGCGTCCTGCAAGCGAGGAAAATCCAGGCCGAACGTTACGCAAACCAGGCCCTCCGAACGAATGCCCGGCTTTCGCCCGCCCAGCTCAAACAGCATGCAAGGCTCGAGTCCAAGTCCAAAGCGCTCTTAGAGCGTGCGTTCGAGCGATTCGGGATCTCCATGAGAGGCTTGCACAAGGTGCTTCGGGTCGCTAGGACGATCGCCGACCTCGAAGGAGAAGGCATCATCGCCCCCAAGCACCTACTGGAGGCGTTGCAGTACCGCTTCGAGACGAGCACCGGGAAAGCTTCGTCGGCTTAATTAGGCGATTCAGGCAGGGCGCCCGAAAGGAGCGTCTTTATATCGAGGCTTTGAATCGCCGCTTTCTTGAGGCTTTCTACATCCTCGCGCTCTTTTTCAGAAAGGTAAGGAAACACGCCGAGCAAAGGCACGCCAATCAGCCCTTGAATCGCCTTCGGGTTCGTCGATTCGGCAAGCCCGCCTTTGCCTTCGGTATCGTTCAGCACGACCCCTACGCAACGAAGCCCCTTGGCCTCGAGCGCTCCCAAGCTAAGCAGCGTGTGGTTAATCGTCCCGAGGCCCTTTCTTGCGACAAGCAGCACGTCCAAACCCAAAAACGCGATCAGGTCGGATACGAAAATCCCAGGCGCCAACGGAACCAAAAGCCCCCCTACCCCTTCCACCAAAATGAGCTCGTAGGCGGACAGGAGGGCTTCAAAAGCCTCGGCTACAACGGCCAGCTCGAGATTACGTCCTTCCAGGTAAGCGGCAACGGCCGGGGCTAGCGGATCTGCAAACCGGTAGGGGCTTAAGGCTTCGATCGGCTCTTTAAGCCCTAGGATGCTTTTTAGCCGTAGACTATCGGGCATGGGCTCGCAAACGATGCCCGTCTCGATAGGCTTCATCGCGCCCGCTCGAATGCTCTGGGCTCTCAAGGCAAGCCCGAGCGCGGCCGTAACGAGCGTCTTGCCTACGCCAGTATCCGTACCGGCAATGAAAAGGCCCCGGGCCACGATCAGCCCCTGAGCCTGTCGGTTTTCTTCAGGTACCTAGCGGTCAAGTACAACGAAAGGAACGCGGCGAAGGCTATGCTCAAGCCTTGCAGCTCATAAAGCCCGCCAGAAAGACCTTGAGCGATGACGACGTTCTTCATCGTCAAGAAAATGACTCCGGCAATCCAGCCAAACGTTGTTCCGTACTCTGAGGACACAAGCTTCTTCCAGCGAAACTGCATGCTCCGGATCGTGGAAATCAGCCCTTTTAGCCTTGGCAGGAATCGGGGAACGTTTCGCATGTACGCCCGGTAGGCATCGCCGAACTCTTTTAGGAGGTAGCTTTCCTCGGCCTTGGTAATGCTCAAATAAATCAAAAGAAACAACGGGACGCCAATCAGATAAAAGGGCCATGTATCGGCAACAAAGGCAAACCCAAGGACTATCAGCATGTTGCCCAAGTACATAGGGTTTCGGCAGTGTGCGTAAATGCCTTCGCTGACGAGCCCTTTGGCGTAAATTCGGCCTTGGCGGCCGCCGCGGACGATATAGGCGAGCCCGATCGTCAAAGCGCGAATCAACTGGCCCAAGAGAATGAGCGTTAAGCCGGTTGCCCAGTAGAGCCACCTCGAGCCGGCGTGTGCTTCGATAGGCGGCCAGGGCAGCGCAAGCGCAAAAAAGAACACGGGGAACAGCGCGTTTCGGAACCGGAAGAAGAACCGGCCTATCGGAATCATCGAGCTCATTTGACGGCCACGAAACCCATGAAGTTATACCAGCGAAAGAACGTCTCGATCGTTTGAAAGCCCGCTTCCTTTAAGAGCTCGACGTTCTCCTCGGGCCTGTATGGGACAAGCACGTTCTCTAAGGCCTCCCGCTTTTGAGAAATTTCGAGCTCGTCGTAACCAACGCGTCTTTTGTAGTCGTAGTAAAAACGGATGAAAAGCCGGTTCAAGCCCGCATCCGCGGATAGCACCTTCTCTACGAGCAGCAAAGCCCCGCCTTTGGCGAGCCCGTCGTAGATCGCCTTGAGGAGCGAAGGCCTGTAAAGGGGGCGAAGAAATTGCAGCGTGAGCACAAGCAGCACGACGGAGGCGTTTTCGATTTGAAACGGCATGGAAAGGTCCGCTTCGAAGAGCTGGAAGGGCCTATCCATCCCGGACTTGACGAGCTTTTGCCGGCACTCCTCGAGCATCGGGGCCGATGAATCCACCCCAACAAGCTCGACATCCTTGTCTAGCCCCCTGGAAATGAGCGAAAGCGCCGTTCCCGTCGAGCAGCCTAGGTCGTAGACGCGCGTTCCGTCCTTGACAAAGGCATGCGTAAGCTCCGTGATCATCCGCTGGATCTCGGCGTAATAGGGAACCGAGCGATCGACCATGTCGTCGAAAACCCTTACTACCTCCTCATCGAACACAAAATCGCTCAAGCGGCCCTTTGGCTCCTTGAACACCTCGTCTTTGACTACACCCATACCCGCCGCCCTCTTGGATTCCGGACCAATCCTCTTGTTTTCAAACCTAAGACGTTATAATACTTCTTGATGTTCCACACTCTCAAGCCCTGCACAAAAATACGTCATCCAAGGCATACCCCTCTTTATAGAAAAGCGGCGGCAAGACGCGAAACTCTGTCGTTTCGGGCGCTTCTTGAGCTCGACCAAAAAGACCCTATCCTCTCGTGAGCCTGAAAGTACGCCTTGCGCTTGGCTGCACCTTGATGGGACTCGTCTCGGCCGTTGTCGGGCTTTCCGGGCTTTGTGGCATCCAGACACTCCAGAGGACGACAGAGCGGCTCTTGACGCGCAACGCCAAGGTCAGCAACGCCGCAGAAAAGATGGTGGCCGCGCTCGAGCGGCAGGACAGCGCCGCCCTTTTGTACCTTCTTGGCAAGCAAGAGCTCGGAACCCGGCTGTTCTTAAAAAGCCAGCAAGAGTTCCTTGGTTGGTATGCAAAGGCCAAGGAAAGCGCGATGCTCGCGAGCGAGACCGGGCTGCTTGACGTGCTCGGCATGAAATCTCAGGCTTACTCCGAGGGCTTCTTCAAGCTAGGCGGGCTTGCCCTCGAGGGCTCCACAACACCGCGCACCGAGTTCTACCTCTCCAAGATGTACCCCGCCTTCATGGCGGCAAGGCAAGCGGGCAACGACCTCCAGGCGTTGATCCAAAGACAGACCGAGCGTACCCGTATCACGCTAAGGGCCCGCTCTAGAAACCTAGCCTTGTTCGTCGTATTCGTCTTTTTAGTCGGTAATGCGGCATCTTTAGGGCTCATGATGGCCTGGGGTCGCAGGGTTTTTTCAAGCCTTCAAAGGCTGGAGCGTTCCTTGAAAGACCTGGCGGACGGCGGCCATACCGGAAAGATCCCGGTCAAATCGGCCGATGAGGTCGGGCAGCTTGCATGCGCCTTCAACGGGCTCATAGAGGCCCTCGAGAGCCGGGAGCACAAGAACACCGAGCGCCTCCTTCTGGGGCAAAAACGCTTGGAGCAGGTGCTCGAGGGTATCCGGGACGGCATCTTGGTTGCGGACGCTTCGGGCACCATCACGCTCGCCAACAAGGCGGCGGCAGACATCTGGGGGCTTACAGTGCATGCCATCCAAGGAAAGCACCTGCTCGAGCTGAAGGCCGAAGAGCCTTACGCCTTGCTTAAAGAAGCGCTCGGCAACGAGCAAAGCCCTTACGCGGCCAACGAACCCCATTTTGAAAGGACGATGCGCCTTAGCTGCCCTATGGGCACGTCCAAGCATTTTTTGCTAAGAATCAGTCGGCTCCAGCAGGAGCCTAACGAACCGAGCAAGGCCGTTTTGATCTTCAGCGACATCACAAAACTCAAAGAGCTCGACCAGCTCAAGACAGAGTTCTTCCAAAGCGCCTCGCACGAGTTAAGGACCCCGTTGACATCCATCTTGATGGGCGCCGGACTTCTGGCTGAAAGCGAGCTCATCCCGGAGGGTTCCACGGAAAAGCGCCTCGTTGTGGCCGTTCGCGAGGATGCCTTAAGATTGAGGCGTATCGTTGCAGACCTGATCGACCTCTCCAGGATCGAGGTGGGCAAGATCCCGATGCGCTTCGCAAGCGAGAACGCCGCTTCTTTGCTTCAGCAAGCAGAGCGCTTGTTCGCGGCCCAGGCCAAGGAAAGGGGGGTAAGCCTTGTCTTGGAGCCTCCCCCCAGCCCCTTATGGGTATGGGCTGACCCAAAAATCTTGTGGGTGTTCTCCAACCTTATAGGGAACGCGCTGCGCTACACGCAAGAAGGAGGGACAATCCGGATTGGGTTGAAAGACCAGGGCGCCTTTGTAGCGTTTTGGGTGCAGGATACAGGGGTCGGTATCCCAAAAGAGCAGCAGGAGGCCATCTTCCACCGCTTCAGCCAGATTGAGGGCTCAGGGCCATCGGGGGCGCTTGGGATCGGGCTTGCGATCGCGCGAGATGTGGTCGAGGCCCACGGCGGCAGAATCTGGGTCGAGAGCGTATCCGGTTCAGGCTCCACGTTTTTCTTCACCGTCCCAAAAAGTGCTCCACTTGAGGGGCGATAATGAAAAAGCCTACAACCGTTCTCGTCGTCGAGGACGACCAAAACACGGCGCTTGCCATTTCGTTGTGTCTGAAAAAGCAAGGCTTTCTGGTCAACACCGCACACGACGGGCTCGAAGCGCTCCTTTTGGCTCACAAGCTAAGGCCGGACCTCGTTCTTCTCGACATGGTCATCCCAAAGGTCAGCGGAACCCTGGTCGCCAAGGCGCTCAAGGAAGACCCCAGGACCTGCCAGGTCAAGATCATCATGATTTCAGCCAACCCGAACATTGAAGGACTCGAGGGGGCCGAGCACGTGCTCATAAAGCCTTTCGAGCCCAAGGAACTCCTCGATGCGGTCAATGCAACGCTGAACACCGGCTGAAGGAGGAATGCCATGGCCAGTTTAGACCCGCGCAAGCCCAGGATTCTCGTGGCGGACGATGAGCCCAACATCCGCCTGCTGGTCGACCAGGCGCTTGGGGTGGAGGGCTACGAAGTCGTGACCGCCGTGGACGGCGAGCACGCGCTAAAGAAGTTTTCCGATGGGGTATTCGATCTTGTCCTTTTGGACCTCAAGATGCCCGGCCTCGACGGGATGGAGGCGCTAAGAAGGGTCAAAAAGCGCAAGCCTGGCCAACCCGTCATCGTCATGACGGCCTTCGCCACGGTCGAGACGGCAGCCTCGGCGGTGCGACTGGGCGCGGTCGATTACCTACAAAAGCCCTTTACGCCGGAGGAGATCCGCGCTATCGTAAAATCCGTGCTGACCAGGAGCAGGCTCGTTGCAAAGCCCGCTGAAAAGGTGGACACCTTCGAAGAGTCCCTGGGAATGGCCAAGAATGCCATCACGCAGCACGACTGGACAAAGGCCCCAGAATACTTGAAACGAGCCTGTGCGCTCGATCCTACGCGGGCCGAGCCGTTCAACCTTTTGGGCGTCGTGTTCGAGCTTGCAGGCGATATTGCCGAGGCCCAGCGGATGTACGAGGCAGCGCTTGCCTTGGATGAATCCTACGAGCCCGCACAGTTTAACCTTAACCGGACGCTCGAACGGGCCAGAAGAGGCCATGACTTCAAGCTCGAGAGTGAGCCGTCAGAAAACGCCTAGAGGAAATAGCCGGTGTACATCCTGATCGTCGGCTGCGGGGCTTTTGGGAGCGAGATGGCCGATACGCTCTCCCAGGACGGCCACGACGTGGTCGTGATCGACCGCAACGAGCTGAGCTTTCGGCTGCTACCAGCCGGGTTCAACGGCATGACCCAAAGGGGCAACGGGATCGACGAAGAGATACTGCGAGAGGCCGGAATCGAACGGGCCGATGCGCTCCTTGCACTCACCTCTTCGGACTCGGTCAACCTGATGGCCGCCCAGATCGCCAAGTCCGTGTTCGGCGTCGAGCGTGTGATGGCCAGGCTTTACGACCACTCGCGTATCGAGATCGCCCAGGCAAAGGGCATAGAGGCGCTTTGCCTGACGGACATCGGCGTGGTGCAGGCCCGCTATGCCCTAAGGCTAGGCGGCGTGCTTCGGCTGCTCTCGCTTGGCGCGGGAGAAATCGAGCTCATCAGCCTGAACGCTCCCAAGAGCCTTTCTGGCAGGCGTATCGAGGAGTTCGAGCTCAAGGGCAAGTTCCATATCGCCGCCCTCCTTCGTCAAGGAAGGGCGATTCTTGCCCGCGCCTCCGACGCGCTCCAAGAAGGCGACACGCTCTACTGCCTCGTACGTGTCGACCTAAAGGACGCCATCCCGGAAATCTTTGGGATCGCCCAGGAGGAGTTCTAAATGCGCTCGATCGTCGTCGGCGGTGGAAAGGTCGGCTACTATTTGGCCCGCGAACTCAAGCGCGCGGGGCACGAGGTGATCGTAATCGAGCGCGACGAGGCACACGCGCGCCGGGTCGCGGAAAAGCTCGACATCGAAGTTATCCTTGGGGACAGCGCCCACCCTCATACGCTTGCGGATGCCAGGGCGGACGAGGCCGACGTGCTGGCCGCAGTCACCGGCCTGGACGAGGAGAACCTTCTGGTCTGTCAGATAGCCAAGCTCAAGTTCGGCATCAAAAAAGTGATCGCGCGGGTCAACAACCCAGAAAACGAAAAAATATTCAAGCTCTTGGGGCTGGACGAGGCGGTCTCTTCGACCTCGATCATCGCAAGCCTAATTGAGCGCGAGATCGGCTTTAGCCGCCTCAAAAGCCTCCTTCGCTTGGAAGAAGTTGGGATGGAGATGATCGAGGTCGAGCTCGAACCGGACTCCTCGCTGGCTGGCAAAACCATCGAAACTCTCTCCAAGCACCTGCCCAAGGCCAGCATTGTCGCCATGGTCTTGAGGGGCGGCCAAGCCATCCTGCCGAGGGGGGACACTAAGCTGGAGCCCTCGGATACGCTCCTACTTCTTGCCAAGCCAGAGGCCAAAGGAAAGCTCGAAGATGCCTTCGGCAAGAAAGCCCGCTAGGGGCTGGCTTCAAAGGACCTTCCGAGGCCGCTGGCAAGGCGTCGGAGGGGCGAAAATCGCGCTTGGCATCCTCTCGGAGGTTCTTTTTTCGCTACTGCTCGCTTTGCTGCTCTTCTTATTGGGAAGCGTCGTGATCATGCTGAGGGGGGTATGGCCAACGGGCCTGTAGGTCAAGCAAAAAGTAGCGCCGTTGTCTACTATGCGGGCTGGGTCACGCTCTGGCTTGGCCTAATTATGACCATTCCCCTCTTGACGGCCCTAACCTTTCAGGAATGGCCGGACTTTGTGAACTTCTGGGCGGGAACGGCGCTTGCGCTCTTTGTCGGCCTTGCGATGATCCTTTTGACTCGGCCCGCCCAAAGGGAGCTTTCTTGGATGGAAGGCTTCGCCGCGAGCGCGCTTTCCTGGGTCGTTTGCATGTTCCTTGCGGCCTTTCCCTACTACTTGAGCGGTCATTTTGGGTCGTACCTGGATGCCTGCTTCGACGTCATGAGCGGGTTCACGACGACGGGCCTCGTGTTAATCCAGGATCTCGATCATGCCAGCAACGCGCTCAACATGTGGCGGCACCTGCTTACGTTCCTGGGCGGCCAGGGGATGGTCGTGCTCGCGCTTACGCTGCTAGCCAGGAGCAACCCCGGCGCCTTCAAGCTCTACGCGGGAGAGGCCAAGGATCAAAGGCTCCTTCCAAGCGTCGGCGGCACGGCGTTGGCCATCTGGGAGATCAGCCTCGTATACCTGCTCTTGGGAACGCTCGCCATGTTCCTGGTCGGCCTCTGGATCGGCCTCCGTCCCGTTCCCGCGCTGCTACATGGCGTCTGGATCTTCATGTCCGCCTGGAGCACGGGGGGGTTTGCACCGAACTCTCAAAATATCGTGTACTACCACAGCCTCCTGTACGAGGCCGTGACCATTCCCATCATGATCGCAGGCTCGATGAACTTCGGCCTGCACTACGCCGCCTGGACGGGCAACCGAAAGGAAATTTTCAAGAATATCGAGACCGTCGTGTTCGTGACCGTTCTTGTCCTAACCTTCCTGATCGGCATCGCGGCCATTCCGCTGGAAGGAGGGCTGGCCGGCCCGCTCGGCGTATTCCGGCGAGTGGCCTACACGTTCATCTCTGCCCAGACGACGACAGGGCTCCAGCCCGTCTACGCGCCGGCCATGGCGAAAACCTGGGGAGACACGGCGTTGTTTGGCGCTTCCCTTGCGATGCTCTTTGGGGCCTCGGCCAGCTCGACGGCTGGCGGGTTCAAGGGCATCCGGGTAGGCACCCTCTTCAAGGCGCTGTCCCAGGAACTCAAGCGTCTGCTAAGGCCCGAAAGGGCTGTCGTGATCGAGAAAATTCACTTTTACCGGGACGTTGTTTTGGACGATGCCATTGTCCGCTCAAGCGCGCTTATCGTGCTTCTGTACATTCTAACGTTCTTAGGGGGCGTTATCTTGACTACGGCCCTTGGCAATCCGATCTCGCTGTCGATATTCGAGGTTGCCTCGGCAACGGGCAATACGGGGCTTTCGGTAGGCATCACGCAGGCCTCCGAGCCTTGGATCTTGAAGGTCGCGTTCATCTTGATCTTCTTCGTTGCCAGGATGGAATTCCTCTCCGTGCTCGTGCTCGTGGGCTACCTTTTAGGAGCGCTTAAATCCAGCATATTTTCGTTCGGCAGGCCATGAAACGCGTCCTATTCGCCCTTTTCCTCCTTGGCCTGCCCGTTCCAATTTTAGGTCAGCCTGTCTCGGTAAACGTAGCCTCCCTCCTTGCGGATCCGGCTCGCTACGACGGCCAAGAGGTCTCAATCGAAGCGGAGGCGATCGGAGACAGGCTCCATGCCAAGCATGGCACCTGGGTGAATTTTTTGGATACGACGGCAGCCATCGGCTGTTTTTTTCCGACAAGCCTCGCAAAGGATATACGCCTCCTTGGAGGCTACGAACTCAAAGGGGACGCCTTCAGGGTAACGGGGGTGTTCCATGCGGGCTGCCCTAAACACGGGGGGGAGCTCGACATCCACGCAGACCGGCTGGAGCTGCTCCAGAAAGGAAGGCCTACTCCCCACCCGATTTCTCAGGCCAAGGTTGCGCTGGCAGCCGGGCTATCGTTGGCCTCGGCCTTGCTTGGTTTTAAAATCTCTCGTAGGCGAACAAAGGGCGTTTGACCCGCAAAGTGGTCTCCTGTATGCTAAAAAGGCTCTTTTGGAGTTTGGCCATTCATTCAAAGAAAAAGTGGAGGAATCATGAAGCTTTCCGCCAGGAACACGCTCAAGGGCAAGGTCACGGAAGTAAAGCTCGGCCAGATCGTGGGCGAGGTCGTCTTGGACATCGGCGGTCAGAAGATTACGTCCGTCATTACCCGCGATGCGATCGAAGAGATGGGCGTTAAGGTGGGAGACGAGATAAGCGCCGTTATTAAATCTACAGAGATCATGCTGCTTAAGTCTTAACCCGCGGAGGCTTTATTCCTCGTTCAGTCTACCCTCCCGTTACGCCGGAATCAGCGCTTGTAG